>Ga0209121_10000170_pt1 | contig 66377 bp, 65 predicted proteins | sample Cruoilmetagenom3_FD_187292 | JGI IMG/M metagenome (GOLD analysis project Ga0209121, IMG submission 187292) | Oil polluted marine microbial communities from Coal Oil Point, Santa Barbara, California, USA - Sample 3 (SPAdes) (version 2) | ecosystem: Environmental > Aquatic > Marine > Oil seeps ...
TCAAAAACGGAGCACACCCTACCTTTATCGCATTAGGTCACAGTTGTAGGTCATGTGCCTCGCAGCGCACGTGACAAAAAGAGCATATATTAATTATAGAAACCACCCATAGGTCACGCTGGAAGCGTGACAATATTAATGAATAATTTCCCAGCAAAACCAAATTACCACATTTGTTAACAAAAAAGTCACGCAGGCGGCTTCACCTCCATACGTGACCTCCACTTCATAATTTAGCGCGCTCAACATCGACGCACATCGAACTTCTATTTCTTACTTTCCCCGTTTTTCTCTGTGCCACCACCCGGGCCATAATAGATCTCATTCTGGACCGTGCGGTACAAAGTCTCGCTGCGTAGTTCATTCAGTGTATAGCAGTGAGCATCCAGATGATTAGCCAGCGTTTCAGCCAGTCCCTGATCAAACGCAGCATGTTCCATGTTGATCACTACTGAACGGATATCCTCGCCGGCGACTTGTTCAGCAATCTTCTGGCTTTCCTCCAAAGGTGAGCCGCTTCCCAACGCCACATTCCCTGCGCCATCCGTCAGGACGATCAACAGCGGCAGCACATCCGGGTGCAGCATCTTCTCACGTTTCAGCACGTCCAAAGCCAGGGTCAGCCCGGCGCTGAGGGGTGTCTTCCCGCCCACCGGAATAACGGCCAGGGCGCGTTGAGCCAGCAATACGGAATTAGTCGGGGGCAAAACGAGGGTCGCCCGGTCTTTTTGGAACACAATCAGTCCCACCCGGTCCCGGCGCTGATAGGCGTCGGTGAGCAGGGAGAGGATTGCACCTTTGGTCGCAGCCATTCGTTCCGCCACGGCCATTGACCAGGAAGCATCCACCAAAAACAAAATCAGGTTGGAAGCTCGGCGAACCCGAACTTTACGTTGGTAATCTTCCCGACGCACAGCAAAAGCCACGTTCTCCCGCATCTCTTCCCGTGACTTTTGAAAAGGCGCGGCTGCCCGCAAGGTGGCATCAAAGGCAAGATCATCCGCCTTGCCATTGGCCGGACGGGATTGGATATAACGCCCACGCTTACGGTCGGTCTCAGTCTGAGACCGGCGTCCGCCGTGACGGCGCATCATATTATCAAGGGGGGTATCCAAACGGCGCGGCTCAAAGGTCTCACCTGTTTTAACCTTTTGGCCGCCTTCCCACCAATGGGCGGTGGCATCATGAAAGAGGTCCTGCTTGGCAGGTTCTAGGGACTCGGGTCCAACGGGTTCGGTGCTAAGCTCGATTCGGGGGGAGACTGACTTTTTTTTTGACCGGATTCCGAATCAGACTCTTCCTGCTGTTGTTCATCCTCAGCCGATTGGCCTTCCGAAGCAGCCCCTTTGAGCTGTTCGATTTGCTCTTCCAGCTGCGTGATGCCCATCTCCGAATGGCGGAAGGGACCGGCGTTGACCCGATGGGGAAGCGCCAGTTCAGCGGCCAGGGCAATATCACGCGGGGTGATTGCCTCTCGCCCTTCAAAGGCGGCATGCGCCCGGGCGGCCTTGAGGATCACCAGGTCCCCCCGGTGTCCATCAACCTGCATTCGAGCGGTCAGGTCAGCGATCACCAACAGGTCGTGGGTGGTGTAAGTCACTTTATCCACCAGCTTGCGAGCCTGGGCAATCTGCTTTGAGATTTCCTGCTCCTTGGGCAGCCATTCTTCGCGGAAGGCTTCGGGGTCCGATTCAAAAGCGATATTGCGTTCCATGATCTGAACTCGCTGGCGGGGGTCGAGAATCCCCTGAATATCCACTGAGAGGGCAAAGCGGTCCAGCAGCTGGGGCCGCAGGTCGCCTTCCTCCGGGTTCATCGTTCCCACCAGGATAAAACGGGCGGGATGTGCAAAGGAGATCCCTTCGCGTTCCACAATGTTCATCCCCATGGCAGCGGAGTCCAGCAGAACATCCACAACATGGTCATCCAGCAGATTAACTTCGTCAATATAGAGCAGGCCCCGGTTCGCTGAGGCCAAAACGCCCGGCTCAAAATGCCGTTCGCCTTTCTGAATTGCTTTTTCAATATCCAGGGTGCCCACCACACGGTCTTCCGTGGCGGAAACCGGCAGGTTCACAAAAGGGGTCCGCAGCGTTTCCACCGGAATCTCTTCGCCATTTGCAAAGCGTTCCCGACATTCGGTACACCAGGTGATTGGGCTATGGGGGTCGCAGCCAAAGCGACAATCCTTCACAACTTCAACGGGAGGTAATAAGGCTGCCAGTGCACGGGCCGCAGTCGATTTGGCTGTGCCGCGTTCACCGCGGATCAACACGCCGCCAATCCGGGTATCGATCGCGTTCAGGATCAACGCCCGGCGCATGCGCTGCTGGCCAACAATGGCTGTGAAAGGATATATTACTCGCATCATTCTATTCATTCGGTATGCTCTCCAATGCCCATCAAGTTTACCACGTCCGTCAACGATATTCCATCATTCCGAGGCAGGGGTTGGAGGCTGAATCAACTTAAGCGTTTATTCTTCTCAATCCAGAGGCCCTTTGGAGACAACTTTCTGGACAACCGCAATGAATCTTCCTGTCCCGCTGACCAGTTCAGCCCTGAGCTGCTCCGGATGGTCAAAATCAGGCGAATCCGTCAGCATGCATTCCAGCACAGCGTCCTCCTTTTCAAGAACCGCTTTGAATGTATCTTATCATTGATACTTATTAAAATCACATTTAAGCCAGGTGGATTCAGGCGGATTCAGGGACGATTGACACCCCCCAGGCAATAAACTTAATGCCTCTTCTCTGGTAAAATCATTAACATATTCCGGCGACGGGAACTGCCTCACTCAAAGCCGCCTGCAACATCGTCCGAGGCATTCCCGGAGCCAGAATAGCGGTCTTACGCCGAAATACAGACCGGATTAACTTCAATGATCTGTTAGTTTGGGTCGGAAAGTCAATTCTTGAGGATAGACACGATGCCAGTCCCAATGAAGGCTGGTACGGTACTCCGAAAACGGTACCAGGTTAAGAAGATCATTGGCCAGGGTGGAATGGGCAGCATCTACCTTACTAATGATACTCGCCTGGAAGGGCGCCTCTGTGCCATTAAAGAGGTGGAATATGACCGCGGCCTGCCGGAAGAAATGCTTCAGGAAGCCCGCAACCAATTCCAAAAGGAAGCAACCGTCCTGGCTCGGTTGGACCACCCCAATCTCCCCAAAGTTTCAGATTTCTTCTCCATAGGCGACCATGATTACCTGGTGATGGACTATGTCCCCGGGAAAGACCTGCGCCAACTCATGATGGAAGCCCGTCAGGAAGGGAACTTTCTGGCCGAAGAAGAAGTCCTCGATTGGGCCAGCCAGTTAGCCGATGCCTTGAAATATCTCCACACTCTGGACCCCCCAATCATCCACCGGGACATCAAACCCAGCAATCTCAAGCTCACCCCCAGCGGCCTCGTCAAGCTGGTGGACTTTGGCCTGGTCAAGACTCTGGCACCGGGCGAAGTGACCATCACGATCCTGCAGGGTCAGGGCACTGCGCTATATACTCCCCTGGAACAATATGGCGGCGACTCTGGTCATACCGATGCGCGCAGCGACATCTATGCCTTTGGCGGCACGCTCTACCACCTGCTAACCAATGAATCACCGGTTAACGTTCGGGACCGCTTCCTCAACCCCGGCACACTGACCCCCATCCGCCAGATCAACCCCGATGTGAGCGTGCGCACAGAACGCGCCGTCCACTGGGCACTCCAACTCCACCCCGAAGACCGGCCAGATGATATCGACACCTTCCTGAAAGCGCTTTTCATCGAGGATGCCCCCATTACCCAGCCCTTCCGCAGCACACGCTTCCCCCCGCGCCTGGTTCAGACACCGGAACGCGCGTTGATCTATGTCGCCAGCGGATTAATGATCGTCAGTCTGCTGCTGACCATCCTGCGCAATTTCTAACCCCAATTCAATATATTTTTTTTATTCAGGGGATTCTCGGGCCTATCACGGCCCTGTTACACCTTTAAAATCGGTGAGGATAACGCCCATCTGTCCGCATCCACCAGATCAGCGCGCCGATCCATCCCAGCATCATGCCAACCACAACAACTTCCACAACAAAAACCGTCCCGGATTTCAGGACCCATTCCCGGGTGCCTGCCAGCCCAAGGTTGAGGTAGGAATAGGAAAGCAGACCGCCGATCAACGTAGCCAGCATGGATCGCAGCGCCCAGCGAGGCGTCTTCCACCAGACCCTGCCACCGAAGAAGGCCAATACACTTCCTAAACCAATCACGATGATTCCCAAAGCCCATTCGCCCAATGTGGGGTAACCCGAGGTTCGCAGGTCTTCATTCGCTTCCTCTTCAGGGGTTTCAGTGGGGGTGGAAAGTGGTGCCTCGGTAGGTGTGGGTGTGCTCTGCGGTGTTGGGGAAATGGAGAACACGGATGAACTGCCATCCGGTTCGATATTGATCGTCAGGGTATCCGATTGGGTGGCCGGCTCACTGGTAGCGCTCATATTCAAGCTGCCGGCAGCTTCTATTCGGTAGTTGAAATAGGCAATGCCATCGGTGGTAGTTGTTTCATATTGCTGTGTGATTCCCGACTCGCTGGTGATTGTGAAGTTGAAACGCACAACAGTCCCATCCGGGACAATATGTCCATTGTGGTCCTGGATGGAGCTGGTTCGGATTGTAATCGTATCCCCAACCGTGAAATTCGGGGTGGGGGTTGGCTCCACAACAACAGGAACAGTCGGTTCCGGCGTCGCCACAGGGCCGCCAGTTCCAGTCGGTTGATCCGGGACCACCAATTGCAGGCGGATGATCTGGTCCGGGTCAGGTGCTGTCATGGAAATCAGGTCATACCCAACCGCATTCAGTGAGATCGGCAACGCGCCCTGGGGCGTGATCTCCTGCATCAACACCCGGGCGGCCACATCCACAAAGGATGGCAGCTTGCTATAAAGGGCATAATAAGCCGTTATCTTGGAAATATTTGTCGCATCCAGATAGATGGGTGAATCCATCGCGAAAACAATCACCTTCTTATTGGCTAGAAGGTCCGGGCGGTTTTCCAGAATCCGCAGCAGGATCCCGGAAGAAGGGTTGGCCTCGTCATTTTCCAATACATTGAAAACCACCCATTCTGCGCCATTCAGGGAATCTAGAATATATTGATTGTCACTCGACGCCCCATTTTCCAAACTATCCGCTAATTGAGCAAGGGTATAGGACATAATGTCCGCTTGCAGCAGCTGGCCGCCTGCCCTGGAGCCATATAGATTCACTAAAGTAGTTTCCAGAGAATCCGTATTCAGCAGATAAGACGGCGCGCAGGTATCACATTGGTAATCCGTCCGCACATCGGTAAAAATGACGATATCTTCATATCGGGAAGGCGGCGACGACAGGACCGAATCCATTTCAGATAGACTGGGGCCGATCAGGGTAACCGCTTTCAGGGCGACATCAAAATTAACACTCTGAATTTGCTCAAGAGAGGGGCCTTCCATTTCCTGAAAGACACTTTCCTCAGTAAATTCATCATAGATCCCCAGCTTCATCTCAAGAATGCGCAGGACGGAAGCATCCACTCGCTGGGCAAAGGCTGAATCTTCCCGATATTTCGTGACGAAGCTATCCAGAATAGACAGCAGGGTGGAATAGGAGCTGGTATCACCTGAACCTACCAGGTCATTGACATAAAGCATATCATTGCCGGCCAGGAAAGCATTACGGGCAACCTGGAACGCATTAAAACTCTCCCCATTAGGATCATAGAACCGGCGGACCGCACCACTGCCGAGGTTATCACTGATGATCACTCCGCCCTCCGAGCGCCAATTTTCGAGCGCGGGCTGGGCCATAATCTCTTGCAGGGCATTGGAATCAAAGCTGATGGGTTTGGTGGTCGCCCGAATATTGCCCTGAAAACCTTGATAACGGATATGGGAGACCATCACGCCGTCAATTCTGGCGGGATCATCCTCGGTCAGACTGGTGACGGAGAAGAATGGCGCCAGTTCGATCTGGGTCAGCTGTTCCAGAGATTTACGCACAGTGGCAACTTCATCATCAGGGGAACGATCAGAATTACCGGTGCCGGGAAAGTTTTGAGCAATGACCAGCAGGCGATTATCACTGCCCGTATGCAGGCCGCTGATATAGGCTTTCCCCAATTCACCGACCCAATATGGATCGCCGCCAAAGGTGTTCACCCCAATATATCCGGCCGCTTCGCCGCTGGTAGATTCGAGGACATCCAGGCTGGGACCAAGGAACAGGTTAAACCCCAGTGAACTTAATTCGCTGCCCAGGTTTTCACCGACCTGGGTAGCAAGATCCACATCCCAGGTCGCGCCGAGGGCCATCTGAGAAGGGGAATAAACCAATTCATTCAGCAGTTGATCGCCCGGTGCGCCATTGCCGGATTGCGACGTGCCGACCAGAAGCGGCACATATGCCAAACCGGTCGCTGCTCCCCCATTTTCAGGGTCGTCCTCCGGGTTTGCCCCAGTCCATTCAAGGGTCTGCAGGTCATTGATCAGCGTTTGTGCCTGGGTCAGCGTATCTTCCGAGGTGAAGTTGTTATTCTCGGCCAAAAGGACCACACCGCCAATATGATAGTTGGCAATCAGGTCGTAAATGGGCGAATCAGGCTCTAAGGTGGAACCTTCAAATCCCACAAGAACCAACTGGCCGACCTTTTCCTCCGGGGTCAGGTCCTGCAGGATGGACTCCGCCAAAGATACCGCATCAGCCTGGACCGACGCCATGCCCAGGTTGGTAACCAGAAATACCAGCAGCAAAAAAGAACGCCCGATGGATTTCCAAACCCTCACTTCAACGTCTCCAATACGGTCATCGCTCGTTTGGGGTTGTTGGTGATGATCGAATCAACGCCCAACTTGGCCATATGCCGGATATCCGCTGCCTCATCCACCGTCCAGACATTAACTGCCTTCCCTTTGGCATGAAGCCGCTGAACCAGGGCTTCATCTACATCCTTAAAGTAAGGATGCAGGGCATTATAGCGGAAGAAATGATAAGCAAAGAAATTCGCTTTGCCGGGAAAGGTCAGCATACCGATCGGTACACTCGGCAGCAGCCGGTGGAATCGGGGGAAATTAATAGGATTGAAAGAGGAAATCAAGATGTCGTCACCGGCCTGATGGTCGCTGAATAGCCTGGCCACATCCAAAGGCAGCGAATCAAAGAGGGTATTGTAATTTTTCAGCTCGATATTAATCAGAAACTTGCCCCCAAACTTCGTCAGGACCTCATCCAAGGTCGGAATTGGCTCGCCATCGCCGGCATCCAGCGCTTTCAACTCAGCCAGCGTGAGATCCGACACCTGACCGGTGCCATTTGTGGTGCGATCTACCGTGTCATCGTGGATCACGACGATCTCGTGGTCTTTGGACAGCATTACATCCAGCTCAATTCCATCCGCGCCCTGATCCAGGGCAAGTTGGAAGGCAGCCATCGTATTCTCAGGCGCATCAGCGTTTGCGCCGCGGTGGGCAATAATCTTCGGTAACATGACTCTTCTTCTCTAAAAGATGCTGTAATTATAGCACGCAGAGGTTAAGGGTGGCACCCCATCCCGCTAAATGCTCAGGCAAACGCATCTATATTATTAAATCGGAGAAATATGTCACGAAATGTGTTTCTTTAATCGATTTTCTCACCCCATCCTCGTTCCTTCCCCTGGAATCAGGGGAAGGATGCCTGCAAACCAAGTGCAGCAGGCAGGAAGGGGTCTACTATTCAAAATAGAACACACTAACGTGCTTAACAAAAGCCTTTTTTTGTTTCGCTCCATTTTGAGTTCACCCCCTCCCTCTGAATCCAATGCGCCCTCCCATGCCTTGTACTGGGCTATAATAATCACCAAACCAGAGAAACTCGTCGAGGAGTTCCATGTTCACTACCCTTTCCTATCGTGTTGAAGCCCTTAAGGATTATGTCGTTCGTTATTTCAAAGCGATGGACGTTCCTGAGATTGACGCCAGGATTGCGGCGGATGTGCTGGTGTCTGCGGATTTACGGGGGGTGAACTCGCACGGGGTGATCCGGCTGCACTCCTATTACGGTGACCGGCTCACACAGAAGCAAATTGATCCGCTCTCACCCATTAAGGTGATTAAAGAAAATCCAGCTACTCTGGCGCTGGATGGCGCTAATGGGCTGGGTCAGGTGGTGGCCTACCGGGCAATGTCACGCTGTATTGAGAAAGCGGATGAAGCCGGCCTGGCAATTACCACCGTCCGCAACAGCAACCACTATGGCATCGCAGGCTATTTTGCCATGATGGCACTGCCCGAGGATATGATCGGCATCAGCCTGACCAACAGCCAACCATTGGTCGCACCAACCTACGGGGTTCGCTCCGCCCTGGGCACCAATCCTATCGCGGTAGCCGTCCCTGCCGGGAAGCAGCGTCCCTATGTGCTGGATATGGCAACCAGCATCGTCCCCTTGGGTCGGGTCAGCGTCTATGAAAAAGCCGGGCAATCCATTCCTCTCGGCTGGGGCATCAACGCCGATGGCGCTCTGGCTGAAAATCCCGCCGAGGTGACCCATGGCGGATCACTCCTGCCGCTGGGCGGCCCGGCTGAACTCCGAGGTTATAAGGGCTATGGCCTTTCACTGCTGGTTGACCTGCTCTCGGGGGTGCTGTCCGGTGCGGCTTATGGCCGGGGAGTGGGTAAACCCTCCAATGAGCGGCATGCCGACGTGGGCCATTTCTTCGCAGCGATCAAGATCGACAATTTCCGTCCGGTGGATGAATTCAAACAGGATATGGATGATTATATTCAGGCACTCAAAGCCACGCCCAAGATGCCCGGACAAGAGCGGATCTTCATTCACGGGGAAAAGGAATTTGAGCTGACCGAGAAATACCAGCGAGAAGGGGTGCCGCTAATGGTTGAAGTGGTTGAATCGCTTAAACAGGCGGGGGAATCTGCCGGCGTGCCATTTGACCTGACACCCGTCAGCTAACTTCTATTTCTTCTTTCTTATCAAACGGGGAAACAGCCAGAAGATGATGATGCTGAAGAAGTAGAGCAGGTGCCGGACGAAGCGATAAAACCCTTTTATCACCAGCTTAGCTTCATGTTCCACATTCGGCTGGACAACCTGCCGGATTCCTGCAAATGCCATCACATCCGTTTCCAGCGTTGTGGCCACCAGCATGACCAGCGCCAGAAACTGTACGCCAACGGCCAATAAAAGCCAGGGGAGTGGGATCACCCATAGTACCCGGGAGGGCAGGAACCCCACCAAAGCCAGCACAGGCACCAACGTCACCACCGCAAGCACCACAAAGATCAACCGTTAATAACGGTCAATTCCCGAGCCGAATATCTGACGTGCCAGATGTTTGGTGGCAAACGATGCCAGCCAGGAGTGCAATACGCCCCAGGCTGCTGTCGCGAGAAAGACCAATATGGGATAGATCAATGAATCCATTTTTTCATTCTATTCAGCGGAGGAATAAACATCAAGGCACTGGCGCAGGCGAATCAACATCTCTTTCAACGCGGCCTGGTTATCCCGGAAATATTCCAATGTCACCATCTCCGGCTTTGTCCGCCGTAAGACCCAGGCTAAGAGCTCATAATCCGCCTCTCTGAGGGGTTCATGAGCATCACGCAGTACCCCCTCCATCTCCCGGACGCCCGAGACATGGATTTCCCGAACCCGCTCCAGGGGTAATCCTAACAGATAGGTCTCGATGGACATCTTTTGAAATGCGGCAGCCACCTGGGCATGGGCCAGATCCAGAAGCAGATCGGTATTCAGAACGGATAACACCCGCCGAATTGTCGCAGGGGCAGATTCAAAGCCATTATTCAGCAATGGGGTCGCGGGCATATTCTCAAGGATCAACGGCAGATTGATTCTGGCGGCCAGCCACCTGACCTGACGGATAAATCGGCTTTCCAGCCGCTGGGGCGCTGCCATCGGCAGCTTCAAACCCAACCGAAATGCGCAGAAAAGGGTCAGAGAAGGCACCAGTGAAAGGTGGATGGAAACCCAGGCTGATTCCGAACAGACGCGGTTATAACGATCCAAATTTCGGAGGGAAAAAGGCACCCGGCCAACGTTGCTGGCGTGGAACTGAAAAGGCAGGCCCGGGTAGTCTGCCCGCAGTGCTTCAATCTGCTTCGGCGAACTGAAGGGAGTGAACTCGACGCCATCCAGAGGGACCTGCCGGGAATGAATCAAATTCACCAGGCTGGGGGAATGGTCGCAAAACAGTTTTATGGTCATTTGATTCCTATCTTAACCGATAAATCCTCCCAATTACCACTCTTTATCAAGATATTTCTGCGAATCTGTCACTTGTAATTTAGAACGATTGTGCTATACTATTTCTACGTGATAGAACATATTTTCTAATTTTGGTAGCAGGTGGCAAATGAAACGAATTATTGTTGTTCCGGCAGTTTTAATAGGTTGTTTAATCGTGGTCTGGGTCGGAACGGTTGCAGCAGCCCGAATGCCTTCCGAGGTCCTTTTAGCGCCCACCCAGACAGCCATGGCTGAAGCCCCGGCTCAGCAGGCTCCCGTTGAAGAACAGACCGAGTGCAGTCTTTATTCCAGTTACCCGGCAGAGGTCCGTCAGTGGTGCGCCCAGATTGAATCTGCGGCACAGGACGTTGGGCTGCCCGCCAACCTGATCGCTGCGGTGATCCTGCAGGAAAGCGGCGGCTACCCCGAAGCCTATTCCAGCAGCGGTGCGGTCGGGCTGATGCAGGTGATGCCTCGTGACGGCCTTGCGGCGGATTTCATGTGCGTCAACGGCCCCTGCTTTGCCTCCCGTCCCACCACCGCGGAACTGAAAGACCCGGATTTCAATATCCAGTACGGCAGCCAGTATTTGGCTGGCCTGGTTGAGAAATTTGGCTCCTACCGGGAAGCCCTCTATAAATATGGTCCAATGGACATTGGTTATCATTATGCGGATCTGGTAATGAACATCTGGGGAACTTATTAAGCCTACGCTAACCTCGTAAAACAAATCCACCCTCAAAATTGATTGAGGGTGGCGCTTTTATATATTATTGAAATATGACCGCTCGGTCACATTCTTCCTATCAATGTTAATCCTGAATTCGGAAATCGTAGATCCCATCTTTGAAAGGCCAGATTCGGCCGCATTGCTCGCAGGTGAGGTCAGTTTCCTCAGAGGGCAGCGGCGTACCACAGGCCGGACAGGCGAACAATCCATCGCCCGTCTGCGCCTCGCCGTCCTTGAGCGTGATGCTGCGGGTAAACACGCTTGGGCTGACCTGCACAAACGCCCCGGTCCACTGCAGCAGTGAATCCAGCCCTGCCAGCAATTTAGCCGGTAAGTGTCGTTTGAGCGCGCCCATGCGGAAATGCGAAACGGTCAATTGCTTATCCGGACCAAACCCAACGTTCACCAGGTATTCCCTGACGGCTTTGGGGTGGAAGTCAAAGTTCAAATCGGCGAATTCCACCGGATCCCGAGTATAGGGACTCCAGGATTGCTTGCCGAAAAGATAGCGAAGCATCGCCTTGAGATTGCGCTTATTGGCAAATTCGAGGATGAAGAAGCCATCCGGCGCCATCACTTTGTAAACCTGAGCCAGGGCCTGCTCCGGTTCGGCCATGTGGTGCAGCGTCCGGATCATTGTGGAGGCATCGAATACGTTCTCAATGAAAGGCAAGCTATACACATCCGCTGCGACATAAGTATACCGATCGGTATATCCTAAATGATCCCGCGCCTGTTCCAACTGCGTGCGCGAATAATCCAACAGAACAACCCGGTCGAAGTTCCGATAGCGGGGGGTATTACGCCCAGCGCCCGCACCCAGCTCCAACATCAACTTCCCGGATGCAGGCAGCATCCTTTTTAGGGCAATGGCTTCCGCGGCGTCTTCATAGGCGCGGCCGCCCTGCTCCCAAAATCGCTGCTGGTAGTCGGAGCCTTCATAACTGCAAACTGGAGGGGTGTTTTCGCTCATAATTTGGGTTATATCACACATTCGAAAGGACGGCAAACTTGCTTCAGGCAAAAAAAGTGTCCGAGCAGGAATCCCGGCGGCACCCGGAGACACCTCCTTACCGCTGCTTCCTTTCGGACCTGACGGGGTTCGCAAGGCTCCGCCGCGCCGGTCCCACTCGGACGGGTTTAAGCATACTTCACTCAGGTTGGACTGTCAACGCAGGTCTTTTATAACCTCTTAAAGGGCGTGTCAACTGGCAAAAATCCGACCTTCGTTGTATACTTTAGAATGATTAATAAGATCACTACCGGATGACAGGAGAGGTGCCCACCCGATGAAAGTTTTCGTCAATCAACAACAACTTGCCCATTGTGTCAGTATCGTTTCACGGGCTGTTTCACCCCGCAGCACCCTGCCCGTGCTATCAAATATCCTGATTAAGACCGACGACGGTCGCCTGCGGCTTTCCGCGACCAACCTCGAACTGGGAATCACCTGTTGGATGGGCGCCAAAGTTGAAAATGAAGGCGCGATCACTGTTCCCGCGCGGACGTTCACAGATCTGGTGAGTAACCTGCCCCGCGAACAGGTCACCCTGAATCTGGATAACAGCACTCACACACTGAACGTGAAATGCGGCACTTCCGAAACCAACATCAAAGGGATCGACGCCGAAGAGTTCCCACCAATCCCTGAACCCGATATTGAAGAAGGCGTCCCGTTGAACATCGCCAATTTCAAGGAAATGGTCCAGCAGGTGGCGTTTGCCGCTTCCATGGACGAAGCCCGTCCGGTCCTGACCGGCGTGCTGCTCAAACTGGACGGCGACCACATCACCATGGCTGCGACCGATGGCTTCCGGATTTCAATCCGCGAGGATGACATCCCCAATGCCGTTTCCCGACCGCTAGAGGCTATCATCCCTGCCCGGGCCTTAATCGAATTAGCCCGAATCATTGGCGGAGGCACCGACGGCACTTTAGTGATGACTTTCCCGCCTGATCGCGGTCAGGTAATCTTCCATATGGATGACCTGGAACTGGCTTCGCAGCTGATTGAGGGCAACTTCCCGGATTATCAAGCCATCGTCCCCCAAAATTTCAAGACTCACACCTTGCTATCCACAGCGGGGCTGCTCAAAGCCTGCAAACAATCCGAGATCATCGCCCGCGAAGGCACCAACGTGGCCCGGCTGAACATCATTCCCGAAACCGACGATGCCAGCCCCGGCACGCTGGAGATCTCCGCCCAATCCGAGCAGACCGGCACCTCCGATGTGTTGGTGGACGCTTCGGTGGAAGGTGTACCGCTGCTGGTCGCCTTCAACGTGCGGTTCCTGCGCGAGGTGCTGGAAGTGGTGAAAGCCGATAACGTCTGGCTGGAAACCAACGCTGCCAACACCCCCGGGCTGATCCGCCCCCAGGGTGATGAACACTTCAAACACATCATCATGCCAATGCACATCGGCTGAGCCACCTTATAAAAAGAACACAAGCACCTGGCAATATACAGGTGCTTTTTTTATTCGACATTGGTCTTTTCAGAAAAATTTATAACCCCTTCCCGCTTTCTTTCAGAAGGCACCCTTCCCCTTTTCCTAAGGGGAAGGGATGGGGTTCCAACAAAATTCAAAAGAGGTTAAGCTCCTTTTCCATCATGATTATCCCCAACTCAAGATTCGCCACTTTTGAAAGAATCCATTAGAATTATCCTGTCCAGAAGTCCTTAGAAGAGGCAGACTTGCGATGACCCTACCCCCCAGCGCAACCGACCGGTTGCTGAGCGTTTATCTGGTGCTCGCCCAATACCCCATCATCTCATCCCGAATCCGGGATTTGATGCGGCGCGAGCTTTTCAATCTCGGATTCCTGAATTCCGGCGATTTTGAACAGGAAGTCATCCGAAAAGCGATCCAATCCCAGGAACGGGAAGGCCTGCAGCGCCCACAAATCGAAGAACCGGCAGAAGTTTGGGAACGACGCAAAGCCAAGGTACGCGACCAGCTGACGGACTTCTATTTCAGTCATCATTTGAGCTTTGAACTGATTGAAGACCTGATCGAAGAGGTTCTCAATGAGCGGGGCGTCACCACGCACGAAACCCTTTATGAATTCAACCCGGAAGTTGCCCCCCAGGAAATACTCTTCAACCAGGGGATGATGATCGAAAACCTGCCAGTCGCCAAACGCAAGCACATGGAACCGCGCCTGCGGGAGATCAAGGTTGTGCTGATCCGCAACATGATCAGCGACCAGCTCCGTTATATCAACATCGCCCGCAACTGGTTCACCATCTCCGACCTGGCTGAGATCCGGCGTCATAAAGTCGGTCACGGCCGCATCGGCGGTAAAGCCGCCGGTATGCTGCTGGCCTACAAGATCCTGGAACAAAGCCCCAATGAGGACTTGCGCCAGAACCTGCGAACCCCCGAATCCTATTACCTCGGTTCGGACCTGCTCTATACCTTTATTTCGATCAACAACTTCCATCACTGGAATGATCAGAAATACAAACCTGAAGAAGAAATGCGGCAGGATTACCCAAAAATTGTTGAGGATTTCATCAACGGAGATTTCCCACCCAGCATTATCCAACGCCTGGAAACCCTGGTCACCACTGTTGGCAACCGCCCCCTGATTGTGCGCTCTTCCAGCCTGCTGGAAGACAACTTCGGTACAGCCTTTGCCGGGAAATACGAGAGCATCTTCCTGCCCAACCAGGGTAAAATCCAGCAAAACATGAAAGCCCTCACCCAGGCCATCGCCCGGATCTACGCGTCTACCCTCAACCCCACCGCGCTGTTATACCGGCGCAGCCGAGGCCTGCAGGACTATGATGAGCGGATGGCTATCCTGATCCAAACCGTGGAGGGTAACCGGTTCGGCAATTACTACCTGCCGGATCTCTCAGGCGTGGCTTTTAGTCACAATCAGTACCGCTGGTCACCGCAAATCCGCCCCGAAGATGGCTTTATCCGGTTGGTCTGGGGTCTCGGCACCCGCGCGGTTGACCGGGTAGGAAACGACTATCCCCGGCTGGTCGCCCTCAGCCACCCCACCCTGCGGCCATCCAATACCGCCAAATCCATCCGGCGCTATTCCCAGCAATACGTGGATCTGATTGACCTGAAAGAAAACAAGCTCGGTACCATGCCGATCCATAAAGTGCTCAGAGGCGACTATCCGCCCCTGCGCTATCTGGCCCAGGTTGACCAGGAAGGCTACTTCCGCTCAATCCGCTCCCGCCTGGTGGACGCCGATCCCTCTCAATTAATCCTAACCTTTGAAGAACTGCTCCGGCGGACACCCTTCGCTGAACGAATGCGGTATTTGTTAGGTGTACTGGAAAAGGAATACGAATCCGCCGTCGATGTTGAATTCGTTGCAGATGTGGTTGAGGACAACGGCAAACCCGACATCAAAATTTCAATCATTCAGTGCCGCCCCCTCAGTTACATGAAGGAGGGCGACCGGGTCAGCATTCCCCAGAACATTGACCCTGAAAATGTCATTTTTTCTTCGAGCATTATGGTCACCGGCGGCTGGCTGGAGGAAATCAATTACGTTCTCTTCGTGCCGCCCGAGAGCTATTTCTCCCTGTCCACACAATCTGCCCGCAATAAGCTTGAACGCGCCATCGGCCGGTTGAATGCCGCAATGAGCAATGAGACCTTCATCTGTGTCGGCCCGGGACGCTGGGGCACCTCCAACCCGGACCTTGGCGTTCATGTAGATTACGCAGACATTTTCAACACCAAAGCCCTGGTGGAACTCTCCGGCGAAGGCATCGGCCCAGCGCCTGAGCCTTCATTGGGAACCCACTTCTTTCAGGATTTACTGGAAGGAGAAATCTTCCCCCTGGCCACCTATATTGGCGAAGACGACTTTAATCGCGACTTCTTCTATGATACGCCGAACCGCCTGGCTGAATGGATCGAAGTGGAACCCGCCCTGTTTGACCGCCTGCGCCTGATCAAGGTCAGCGATTTCAAAGCCAATCACCATCTGGAGCTGGTGATGAATGGGCAGGAAGAGCGAGCTTTGGCATTTCTAAAAGAATCCCCCCGGTGCCGCAACGGCCGCTTGCAGTAATCCGGCATAGGGCCAATTTATTCCCCCACAGGCAAAAAGGCCTGATGCTCATTTAACCGGTACCAGTGCCCATCCAGCGCCTGAACAACCCCCTTACCCTGCACCGCCGCCCATCGCGCCACTTCATAGGCCAGCAGCAAACCCAGATCCCATAATTGATCTTCCGCCAGTTCAATACTGACCACCTGCACAGCGTTCGCTATCGCGTCTTGCAGGCTTATTGGGGGTAAAACAACTGAGGAAGCTCCATCCCAATCCCGAATTGTCACCACAACCGGGCGTTCGCCATCCTGCCGGTAAACCACCGTAAAGAATGGCGCTTCCGCTGCAGGCGCAGCCAGGACACCCAGCCGCGCCAAGCCGGGGCTAATCAATGCCGGGTTCAACCCATATTGCCCGCAAAGAGTATAGTAGTTGGACGCCGTTATCGCCGCCAGAATTTCGTGGGGATTAATAGGGCCAAGCGGGATTGAATTAAATACAAAGATTGTAAAAGGCATTAGTATCTCCACCTTTACATTAATCCAACCCCCTGCAGGTGTCAAGCGGGATCACTGTTTCACGTGAAACAAGAATCAATCCACGCCGACAGCATTTCCCCTTGCTATGAAAATGTTTCACGTGAAACATTTTGAACAGGAGACTCCTGTGATGGGTATTTTTCTTGAAATTTCGGGGGAATAACTATCTTCTTCAGGGGCTTTACATAGAATCGTTTCTGTCATTCATTCTTTTGGAAGTTTCACCTAATTTGACAGATAAACTTAACAGGGACGATTTCAGCACAATAAGCGGAAACCGTCCCTGTTCTCAAAAATTTTTGTGTCAATTTGCTGTTAATTACCCAGGTATGATGGAATCGAGCGCACCAATGCCCCAATCCACCACCCACAGAACACCCTCTCCAAATCGATTGACCCCGGTCCAGGCAGCCCTTCCTAGCCAAATCATGCCGGCCCCGGCCTGACCATTTCCCTGCTGCAGCGACTCAGGTAAATTGCCTCTAAAACAGCCGCTAACCTGATCGGCATCCATGCAATTGGCAAAGGAAGGTTCCTGCGGATAATATTCTGCACCAAACAAATTAGCCGCCCCATAATAATCATCGGCCATTTCCTCGCAATTGTTCAAATCCCATTCAGTTTCATTCTGGTTACAAATCGCTAGCAGATTGGTATGGAACAAGTTGTCACAGCCCACTTTGGGCTGACCAATCGCACCTTCCGCGTAACATTGGTCGAGTCCCTTGCAGGCCTCCTCAAAGAACAGGTCAGGCATAATTCCCTCGGGCAGGTTGCTCATCGCAACGCTGTCCGCCTGCCCCGTACAGCCATCAGCGACCGATGCTTCAGCATCACAGTTGGCTGCGATAATCGACCCGGCATAAGCCCAGTAAGAGGTGGAGCCCGGCCCCACTGCCCGGACGTACCAGCTGCGCTGGATGCCACAATCCACATCCGAGCTGGTTCTGAAAGCCCCGCGTATTTCACTGAACGGGATCGCGCTGATCCGCTCACCCAACACTGTACCGTCCGCATTGCTGAGCACCAGCTTCAATTCAAATCCAATGAGATCGGCGTCGGTGAGTAAGGCGCCGTCTTGCCATCTCAGCGGCCAACTCCAAATCAGGAAATTATGCTCATCTGATTCGACCTCGGATAGGCAGGCTGCTTGAAAGACATCCCGAACGCTTCCCAACTGGCTGGCGGCCAGTTGGCAATCTGCCGCGTTTACGGCTAACCGGACTTTAGTTGGTCGGGGTAATTCAACCTCCGCTTGACCCCGTTCCTCCTCGGTCTCTCCAAGGTTCAGGCTGGTATAACCTGGCTCTCCCTCATATCCTTCACTTGAAAGATAGGCGATGTAGACTTCCCAGTAGCCCGTCCGTTCCACAGGAAAATCATATTGGCTGGTAGCGCCAGTGATGTCGATCAATTGAACCAGGCTGGATGAACCCGGTGGACGGGCATAGACTCTTACGCCCCCAACGTGCGCCTCGGTTTCATCCCAGCTTATACTGATCCGCTTGCCGTCATCAATACTGTTCGCCCGCACATCTTCGGGCACAGGCAGCCCCTCAGTATCCGCTGCCAGCCCAAACGACCCAGAAGCGCTACCTCCAATGTCCACTGTTATGATCTGGGAATAAGCAGTCTGGCCATCAGCATTAACCGAACGGATAAAGATCTCATGTTCCCCTGGGGAAAAAGCACTCAATGCCGGTTGAAAAGAAGCCTGTTTTGGGGAGTCGTAATTTTGTGCGCTGACCAGATCGCCATCAGCATACAGCTCCATCCTGACCACCCCCACCTCGTCAATAGCCAGAGCACCGAAGTCTGATAAACCGTTCGCTGAAGACAATGCCAGATCTGACGTCCCCCGCAGAACTAAAAGGGTATCCGGGACGCTATAGTCAGCCGGCGCAAAAACGCCTGCCTTGGGGATGATACCCAACAACATTAACGCGATAAATATGAGGATCAATAAAAAGAACCAGGAAGTATTATCCCCACTTGAGCGAACGGTTCGGGCTTTTTGTTTTTTCTTCTGCTCTTTGAGATGCTTCTTGCGGGCTGATTTACGTAATCCGCTGGGGGCCATAGGCTCCCCGCAGGATTCGCAAAATTCAGCGCCTTTCTCATTAATATAACCGCAATTACGGCAGGTATTAAATAGCCGATTTTCACCGTGCAGCGGCTCTCCACAGCGCTCACAAATCTCAGCTTGTTCATGGTTATTGTATAGACAATTAGGGCATCTCATCTGACCTCCAACTCTAATCTGTCTGCACCAATGAGGGAAACTACTTCTAGGGTAATGAAATAAATGCCTTCTGTCAAGCCCCCTTTTTTCAGATGTGGGTTTAACCAAGAAGCGCATGACCACAACTAATGGCCCGTGCGCTTATGTTTTCATACCGGTTGGTTATTTGTTTTTCACGCTGCTTTCATTATTAGTATAGAAAAACCTTATAAAGGGCATATTCAGACATTGTTAAGACCAAGTTTTGGATTGGTTATCGCTCAATAAGCTGTCTTAATCACCATGCCGGGCGATTAATTCCTTGGTGGCTGTCAGTGATTTCCCGTCCAAAATCTCAAATTCATAGCCCAACTCTTGCAGCAGTTCAATGGTTGGCAGGTGCGCTTCACGCTGATGGGTATCGAGGAACAGGACAGGATGGTATTTTTCCAGCAGCCGCCGAGCGCCTTTCAGGGCTTCAAATTCTGCCCCTTCCACATCCACCTTCATGTAATCCGGTGGCCGCAGTTCGCCGGCCGCCAGCAGTTCATCCAAAGCGACCATCCGCACCTTAATCCCGTCAGTCTCTGTGAGATGGCCCATCGCGCTGCTGGCCCCAAGGTCAAAATGGGCTTCTCCGCTGTGATCGGAAACTGCAGCTTCAACCACTTTGATATTATCGATATGGTTGATCTTGATGTGCTTCCTGAGAAACTCAACATTTCGGGGCAGCGGTTCAAAAGCGTAAACCTGCCCTTCCGGTCCGGCCAGCTCAGCGGCCAACAGGCTGAAATAGCCAACATTCGCGCCGATATCATAGGTGACAGCCCCAGTGGGGATTAGTCTTTCAAAAGCCAGGCTCTTATTCATTTCATAGCTGCCCAGCCAATAACCATGCTCACCGGCGCCGACGATCCATTTCGTCCCGCGCAGGCGTCCCTGCAGAATCGGCATTGCCACCCGCTTAGGGATCAGGCGAAGCGGTAAACGGAGCAAACGCCCCCAAAAGCTGCGATAATTGATCTTCGAAAAATTCATCAAGCCTCAAATAGTTTCTTTGTTCAAATTGACAGGCTTATTATACTTGCCTATAGATAAAGTGCTTATCCTCTGCCCTAACAGTCTGCATTATAATTAGGCGGGCTGATGGCCTTTGAGGTTGCCAATCTACCCATCACCCACCTAAAACTCACATTCAATAGAAAGTACTGCTTCTGACGATGAGTGACGCCGCCACGATAATTAAATACCCCCGCAAGGGCCTGGTCAGAAAGACCATGAGTGCCGCATCCCGCAGCCTATTAAACCTCCTGACGCAGGTGAAGGTTAACGGCCGGGACCGCCTGCCCCAAAAAGGCCCGATCATTCTGGCGGGCAACCATGTGGCCGAACTGGAAGCGACCATGATGATCGCCTTCACTCCCGGCCAGGTGGAATTTATCGGCAATGGCGATATCCCCTTCGACCCTAATTATGCCTTCTTTGCCAAAACATACGGTCTGGTCCCAATTAACCGGGGAAACCTTGACCGTGAAGGGCTGAAGCTGGCCCTTTCCGTGCTGAAACAGGGCGGGATCCTGGGTATTTTCCCGGAGGGCGGCACCTGGGACCCAGCCCAGATGCAAGCCCAGCCCGGCGTGGCCTGGCTGAGCTATAAGGCTCATGCGCCCATCCTGCCGATCGGCTTTGGCGGTCTGAAAGGCAGCCTGGGAAAAGCACTGCATTTGAAGCACCCCAAATTGGTCATGAACATCGGCGAACTCCTGCCCCCTGTCTCCATCCCCGACAATTCCCATTCCCTCAAAACCAACCTTGAACATTCCGCCAACATGATTCTTGAAAAGATCAATGAGCTTGTTCCCGAGGAAGACCTGAAGCACTTTTCCCAGCGCGTTGACGAATCATATCGCTTGAAAGTGAAGGTATTGGGAAGGGACGGCACAGTCGAGATTCCTGAAGATCTAAAAGTTAAGCATGGCGCAGCATATGCCAGGCTTCTTTTCTACCCGACTCTGATGGACGTCCTCTACCGCAATTTAAACCTTCCCATCCAGTCTATCAGGTCCGTAAACAAGGTTTTGCCGCCTGAGGGCCTCCTGGTCGCCTGGGAAGCCATTCTGGATTATCTGGAGGTCAATCCTGGCTTTTACACCTATCGCTTTGGCATTCAGCGCGGTCTGGCAGTTAAAAAATCCCTTGAGGAGCTTCGTCGTCTGGGTGAATGGGTACAGAAAAGCGGCTACCGGCTCAAGCTCAATCCCATGCGGCGTTATAAAAATGCTAAAACGGGCGCATTGGTGGTCGAACGCGGCGGCTGTTTCCCTCAAAAGATGTAATTTCCCAAAATTAAATAAAAACAGACCCGCCCATCAAGGAAGGTCTGTTATTTCTCTTAATCTTCCAGAAACAGGATCCTGCCCCAGGTCGGCGACAATGGCACCTTGAGTTGGCCGGCTTCAATCTGGAAGGTTTCCGCCGGGTTGAGCAGGTCTCGCAAATGGCCACCTTGCCAGGGCAAGTTGTCCAGGTGAACCTCCACTGCCTGATCAGCGCTGTTGAGAACTACCAGTACATTTTCATCGCTAAACTGGCGCACAAATGCCAGCTGATTGGCGTTGACCAGCATTTCCTGATAATTTCCCAGCAAAATTGCCTTCGATTGCTTACGCAATTCCGCAAGCCGGCGAATAATGCCCGGCAAATCATGCTGGGGAACGCGGCTTTCCAGTTCCGCGAGATCCAGAGCAGGCCGCAGAGAGTTATCGCTATACGGTTCTTTGGCTGCGTCCAGCCCAAATTCGCTGCCATAATATACAGAAGGAATCCCGGGCATGGTGAAAAGCAGGATATAGAGCGGATACAGCAAAGCCTTATTGCTGAATTTGCTGGCAACCCGGTCCACATCATGGTTATCAACAAAGTTATAGAAAAGTAAATCCCGATATAGCCCCTGTGGACCAAACTGGCGATTGAGGCTGTAGGCTATCTCAAAATAATTATTTTCCACCAGGCTGGACCAGAGACCTTTATAACATTCATAATTCGTGATCGAATCAAAGGTCTCCGGATTGACCCACTGGCGGTAATCACCATGAATCACCTCGCCCATCAGCCAGAAATCCGACCTGCGGGACTTCGTAAAGGTGTGCAGGGCACGCAGAAAATCAAAATCAATGCAGTCTGCGGCGTCCAGGCGCAGTCCATCAATTCCAAAGCGCTCCATCCACATCCCGACCGCATCAAACAGATGTTCCCGAACGAGAGGCTGGGCTAAATTGAGCTTCACCAACCCATAATGACCCTGCCAACCCTCGTACTCGAACGAATCGCCAAAGGGACTCTGCCCTTCAAAGCTGCGAATATGGAACCAATCCTTGTAGGCAGACCCTTCACCATGCGTCAGAACGTCTTTGAAGGCCCAAAAATCACGGCCCACATGGTTGAAAACGGCATCCAGCACCAGCCGTAAACCTCGCCGGTGCATTTCTTCCGCAAAATGGGCAAAGGCATCGTTGTCGCCCAGGCGGTTATCGATCTGGTAATAATCCACTGTGTTATATCCATGGCTTGTGGATTGGAAAATTGGTCCCAGATAGAGCGAATCCATGCCCAACTGCTGCATGTGATCCAGCCAGGGGTAAAGGGCCTCAATGCGATTGACAATCTTGAAATCGTTTTGTTGGGGTGCGCCGCACAGACCGAGGGGGTAGATGTGATAGAACGTGGCATCCTGCCACCATAAGTTAGTTTCAGTCAAAGGACCTCCATATTGTTTTACTGAATTACCGATAGGTATAGAGCAAACAAAAAGTGGAAATTTCAGATCGAAGTAAGGAATGCTAATAGCTAACTGAATATGCCGTACATGAATTGGTGAACGGTGAGATAAACAATTTCATCGGTCAGATCAAGGCTGTCATTGAGAAATAGCCCAATCATCACGTTAACCTGGCCCAGATAAGCCGCCGCATAACGCTTATGCCGGCCCCGTAGATTGCCGTGGTCTTCAGCAGCTTTGACGAATACCTCTTCGAGGATGTTATATTGCTGTTTGGAAAAGGGCCGGACGGCCTGGTTGGCTTCGCTCTCCGGTGGGGCAAAAATCATGGCTATCTGCAGCCTGTAAAACACAGCATTGGTTTGGGCAAACTGAAAATACGCTCGGGTAATTGTCTCAAGAGTCAGAACCAGGTCTCGCTGGTAATCAGCCGCCCGTTGGATCCGCTCGAGCATTGGGTCGCCTTCTCTACGCAGCAGGGCGTTCAGCAGCCCTCGCTTGCTTTCAAAGTAATGATAAAGGGTCGGCTTGGTAACTCCTGCCGCCTCTACCACTTCTCGCACGCCAACAGCGTCATAGCCGCGCTGGCTGAAAAGTGCCAAGGCTCGGTCCAGCAATACTTGTTTGTTATCCATAGCACGAGTCTATACCGATCGGTATATTTTGTCAAGGGCTAATGTTTTTTCTGCTCTGGACAAAGCCATCTCGCTATCTTTGTCAGAGAAGACCCTCAGAAATCATTCGATATAGACGGTCACTTCATTGATCGGCTTACGCGGCCTGGTTCGCGGCGTGTGGTCGGCATAACCCAAAGAAACCGCCGCAATCATTTCGCCCTGCTCCCCAACCCAGGCGCAGAGTTCTTCGTACCCAAAATAAACATCGCAGATCCAGAGCGACCCAATCCCCAAATCGGCCGCTTCCAGCAGCATATTCTGAATGGCCGCTCCGACGGATTGGATATCGACCATATCACTGTAAGCTTCCAGGGTATTGCGGGGTAATAAGGGATGCCGGCTGAATGGATTGAACACCAGGATAGTCACGGGCGCCTGCGCCATCACCCGGATGGTGTAGCGGGCGCTCCCTGTATTGATCCCCTGCGCTTCCAGCCTGTCCATTCCCTTTTGCATCTCCCGAACCATTTCAGCCCGTTTCTCAGCTCGGACCACATAAAATTTCCAGGGCTGCTTGTTCTTTCCGGATGGCGACAGAGTGGCTGCTGTCAGAATTTTGTCCAAAATTGCCTGGGGAATATCCTTATCCTGATACTTACGGATGCTTTTCCGTTGACTGATGGCTTCAAACGTCTCCATTATGAGATCACCCTTTCGTAAAACTGCATAGACGAATGTTTTTCAGGTTACTTCATCAAATTCTTGCCGGTAATTAACAACCCCCGAAAGCCCTTCCAGTTTCTGAGGCTGAAAAACCATGATCATGAAGGCTTCAGCCGGCACTCCTTCATAAGCGCAGCGCAGGTTAAATTTCGCAGCTGGTTTAAAACCAAAGCGGGGGTAGTAATTCGGATGTCCCAAAACAAACACAAAGGGCGTTCCTAAGGTCTTCAGTTCTTCCAAACCCGCTTCACACAGAATCGTGCCAATCCCCTGGTTCTGAAATTCGGGATCGACTGCCAGCGGTGCTAACCCCATGCCTTGCAGGACCTCCCCTTCGTCTGGAACCAATTGGACCGGCGTGAAAAGGACATGGCCCACAATTTGACTGTTGACCTCGGCCACGATGGACAAAAATGGGTCACAGTGCCCTCGGAGCAGATCCACAACGCGAGCTTCGCCCATCCCCTCGAACACTTTGCTATTTAATTCGTGAATAAGGGGGATGTCGTTCGGAATTTCTCTGCGGAGAATAATGGGGGAGAAAATCTGATTTTTCATATCCTCTGATTATAGCGTGATATAAAATTAACAGTTGACCCCGACTAAAGGTTCAGGGCGGGGTCATTGATAATACTATTTAGGGAGAGAAGAATTATTCCGGCACGGCGGTGGTAATCTCAAACGCTGGCGGATTTTCGAGGTGCTTCTTCACGGCACAAAGCTGCGCTGAGCGAATTAATGATTCGTGATATTTTTCAGGGAAGCTGGCCGGCACTTGAATTTCCATGCCGATCGTACCAATCAGGCCTGTCGCAGGGGAACGATACATTTTCTGCACGATCCGGATGCCTTCTGTGGGAAGCCCACGCTGCTGGCAGAAGCCCAAAACATAAATTCCTGCACAGGTTCCCATGGAAGCCAGGAAAAGCGCAAAGGGTGTGGCAGCTTCACCATTGCCGCCGCCCGCCGAGGGCTGATCTGTCATAATGTCATAGGGCCCATAATGAGCATCTACTCGAGCGCCACCTGGAAAGTCAATTACCATGTCCATATTTTCAAATCCTCTTTTCTGTTATTTTTCATTTTGATGCGATTTGGGTAGAAAGGTTACACTAGGAATTGGCGCGGATAAAAGATATATATTCACATATATTTAATTAAGAATCTTTAATTAGTCGTAGTAATAGGGGCTGTGGAAATGTGGATAAGCATCGATTTCCGTTGTTATCCTAGCTAAATTACGGGATATCTGAGGGGAGTCTCCCGACTCACCCCTAAATATGGGGCTTGTTTCCATACGAGTCTTTCCCCAGCGTTTTGGGGAGAGACTGGGGAATATCTTTTCTTTGCGTGGGACAATTCAGCTTTGCAGAAAAAGTGGTCATTTTATCCAGAATCTATCCAGAGTCTCTTGGTTGGATTCATGGAATATTTGAGCGAGTTATCCACATTTTGTATAAGTTATCCACAGTTTTTCGGCAGTTATCCACAGATTAATGGACTTCCAGCTGTTGAGAACGAACCGAATGTTGAAAATGAGCCGGCGGAGCCGCCAGCGGGTGATCAGACGTAGGCGTTTGCCCAGGTTTCCAAAACCAGTTCAACATTATCCAGAAACGCATCGAGCGCCTCGGCTTTTTGATCGAGGTGCTCTTTATTTAACTGGAGGTCGGTCAGGCAGTTGATCCAGGCTGGGGATGTTTCCGATTGATTGGAGCAGTTGAGGGCCGTCCAGACCTTCAGGAGCGGCCAAAGGGCCTCTTCCGGGGCATCGCCTAAAGTCAGGGCATTGATGGCATTCAGATAGTAGGCATGACGGCAGGGTGCCAGATCCAGTGGGACCTGCTGGTCGGCGGATTGAGAAAGCTCGTTATCAAAAGCTTCCACCCAGTCATGAAGCTGTTGGGGGGTCACATCCAGGTTGCCCAATAGACCGGTAAAGTCTGCCAAAATGGCGGGAGCGCCCAATGTGAGGGCTTGTTCCCGGAATTTGACCAGGAAGCGGCGCGTGGTGAGCGGCGGACCGATCAGCCCGGCGACGGCGTTTGCGGCCAGGGCGAGAATATTTAGGTATTGTTGGATCCAGAGCGGATGGCCTTTGGGTGGTGATTTCAGCAGACTCAGCCAATTCTGACGCGCAGCGTCAAGTTGTGAATTGGACCGGGCCAGAACATTTTCCGGCGATTGGAAATCGGCGCTGACGCCGGACTGGATAAATTCCAGCCAGTGGTTGGTGTCGTGGAGCAGGATTTTTGTGCGGGTCATGGGATAACCCAGCCAGGGATCCTGACGTAATTTACGATGAGGTTCAAAGGAATCTTTGAGGATGTGTTGGATATCCAGAGAGACTTCTGGTGTAATCGCTTCCACTTCCCGTTCGGTGGTGATCTGGTAGCGGTGGACTATAACGATATCAATATCAGCCGCACCACCCAAAAGGGCTTCATCTGTCAGGATTGACCCTGTCAGATAGGCTGCGTGAAGATCCGGTATGCTCCGGCTGCGTGTTTTAACCGCATCTTTGGCAAACTTATGAAGCAGATCATCTGTGATACGCATAAATCCTCCCCTCGAACTAAAGATCGATCGGCAAGTTTTCCTGGAATGGAGTCATCTTGAGTGTCTGACGGATGCGTTGTTCAACCCAATCCAGATCTTCTTTATTGCGGACAAAATCCAGCTGGTTGGTGTTAATGGTCAGCACATTGCCGTTTGAGTAATTGGCGAAATGCGTTTCGTAGGTTTGATTCAAAGTCGCAATATAATTCACTTCCATCTGGCGTTCATAGGGACGGTCCCGTTGCGCAATGCGCTGCATCAAGACGTCAGTATCCGCTTTGAGATAGACGATCAGGTCCGGTCGGGTGATCTTCTCTGCGAGGGCTTCATGGACCCGGTAGTACATTTCCAGTTCGTCCCCGTCCAGGTTGACGGTGGCAAAAAGTGAATCCTTATCAAATGTGTAATCGGAAATCAGCCAGGGGTTGGTCCCCAGGGCATCCCGGACTCCTTTGCGCTGTTGGTGGTAGCGGCTGAGCAGAAAGAAGATCTGGGTCTGGAAGGCATAGCGGGACCGGTCGCTGTAGAAATCGCTGAGAAAAGGGTTTTCTTCAAAAATTTCCAACAAGAGTTCTGCATCGAAATTAGCTTTTAATAACCGGGCCAGGGTGGTTTTCCCCACGCCAATGACGCCTTCAATGGCAATATACATAAACGCTCCAGGTCGTAGATCTAAGTGGTTATACTTATACCATAGGACGCCCATCTCAGAGATTAAATTTTATTTTCTATCCTTTTTAGCTTTTCCAGAAGGTAAAATCAATGAAGACGATCAGTCAAAGGAATGGAATGACATCTACAACACCTCAACCATCGAATAAGAATAACCGCATCAAGTTCATCGTCGGCGGCCTGATGCTGCTGGCTGTGGTGGTCATTATGGTGATCAGTGCGACCCGGGCAACTGCGCAGTTCTTCCTGACAGTGAACGAGATTCAGAATGCCAACCGGGATTACTCAGGGGAGAATTTAAGGGTTTCAGGCGCGGTGATCGGTGAAAGTATCCGTTATGACTCGGATACCCATTTATTGTATTTTACGATTGCAGATATCCCCACCGATGATGACGAGATTGCTGCCCAGGGTGGGCTGGAAGCCGTCCTGCATCAGGCCGCGACCGATCCGGATGCGGCTCGGTTGACGGTGGTCTACAACGGCGCACCGCCTGATATGCTCAAAGATGAGGCCCAGGCGATCCTGACCGGGGCGATGCAGGAAGATGGCAGTTTCCGGGCAGAAGAGATATTGCTGAAGTGTCCTTCAAAATATGAAGAGGTGCTCCCGGAGCAGGCTGTTACGACCGAGCCCTGAACCGGCGGTTCCAGATTGGCTTGATATAAATGTTTGCAGGTTGACGGCAGGTTAGCGATTCGGATAAAATAAATATTAATTAGAGAAATTTTGTCCTATTAAAGAAAGGTAAATTTTGATGATCGCCAATTTAGGTTATTTTTCATTGTTTTTACAGCAGGAGCCGGATTATCTTTCCGGTGGTTTAGCCGTCATCGTTTCTATCTTTAGTTCCATTATGGGCCTTATCAGTCTGGTCGCCATGTGGAAAGTCTATGTCAAGGCAGGCCAGCCGGGCTGGGCTGTGTTGATCCCGATCTATAATATTTACGTTTTGCTGGAAATTATTGGCCGTCCCTGGTGGTGGCTGCTTTTGCTGCTTATTCCTGGCGTCAATTTCGTCATCGCGATCATTTTAACTTTTGACCTGGCAGCCTCCTTTGGAAAAAGCACTGGTTTTGGCTTTGGTTTGTTATTCCTCAGTTTTATTTTTATGTTAATTCTGGCCTTCGGCGACGCCCAATATACCGGGCCGGCTGCAGCAGCCGCTTAATTATCTAAGTTGCGTTTTCGGAAGAAAAAAGTCCTGGGGAGTTTCCTCAGGATTTTTGATGTTAATGAGTTAGGGGAGTTATTCCCGACAGATGATGGGGAATGCTATCGTTCTGCAGGTAATAAAAAGGTGGTTAGCGAATCTTGATTTGGATTGGTCTCCAATGGGCCGGCGATCTGTGCCAGAGCGGCCAGGCTGGCTTTGAAGATTGAAAAGCCGGTGTCCTGGTTGATGTAGGCCAGTGTATCGGACGTATGATGGTACCGGAAGTTGCGGTCTGTCACACCGCAGACGCCCTCGGCCTGCAGGGAGAAATTTTCGATCACCATCACCGCAGGGATGCCGTTCATCCAGAAGGTGTTATGGTCAGAGTAGGTGTAAGCGCTGGCATCGCTGATCTGGTCAAAGGTCAGATCCAGATCGTAGGCCTCGATAGTGGCTGCCAGGCAGCTGCCAATCTCCTGCGAACCGGGCATTAAACCGGCATGGACTTCAAAGCAGCGGTCATTATCCCAATCAAACCCGAACATATCGAGATTGATCACCGCCTGAATATCGGGCAGCCAATCCGCATAGTCTTCCACAAATGATTCGCTCCCGCGCCGGGACTGCTCCTCACCGGTGAACCAGATCAGATTAATCGTGCGGGCAAAATGGGCGTTCCGCAATAGATAGGCCGCTTCCAGCAGACCGGCTGCCCCCGTGGCATTATCATCCGCGCCGGGCGCCAACAGGGTTTCCTGGTCGGAGGTGCTGTCCAGATGGGCGACCAGCAGGACCCGATCGTTCATCAGCTTCGGGTCTTCACCGGGAAAAGTCAGAATAATATTTTTCCAGTTCCGCTCCTGAAAGTCCTCACTATAGGGATAGTCATAGGTATGGACTGCGTAATCCGTGTTTTCAGCGAATCCCATCTGCTCCAGTTCGGAGATCATATAATCGAATGCGCTGGGTTGATAGGCGGGCTCAAAAAGAATGAGGCTGCTGCGAGAGGTGATGACATCCTCGCCATCTGGGGTTTGGATGGGTTCTTCACCTGAAAGCTCCGCAATCCACTGCACCCAGCGAGTCTGGTCGGTCTGTGCCAGCAGGTCGGCGACCAGGGGATCGTAATCGCACTCGACATTTAATACTGGCGGGGCGATCAGGGTGGCCAGGATGATGGCGGCAATGGAAAAGCTTTGGACGATCCGGAGCATGGATTATTCTCCAACGGGTTCAGCGATGGTGGCGGTGGTCAGTAGCGCTGCCTGGGCAATGTCAAAGGCTGTGTCCACATTGATCTCGGAGACCTTGTCTCCGGAGGTGTGATAGAAGGGATTCCGGTCAATTTCACCGCAGCCAAGATGCTCGTCCTGGGTGATGAAGTTTTCCAACACCAAAACCGCACCCACGTCAGCACGCCAAAATGGGGAATGGTCCGATGCGCCGAGGGCACTGCTGGTGAGATAATCGTAACTCAGGTTCAGGTCATATATGTCAATCATGTCCGTCAGGCAGCTTCCCAGAAGATTGGATTCGGGCATGGTGCCGACATGGAGTTCAAAACAGCGGTCGTTATCCGCATCGTAGCCGAACATATCCAGATTGAGCACCCCAACCACATTTTCCATTTCATCGGCATGGGCGGCAATATAGGCCTGGCTGCCGTGCAGCCCGCGTTCCTCGCCGCTGAAGAAGATGATTTTGATGGTGCGCTTGAAGGGTTGGTCTTTGAAAATCCGGGCGGCTTCCAGCAGGGTGGCGACACCGGTGGCGTTGTCGTCTGCGCCGGGAGCCATTCCTTCCGGTGAGACTCTGTTGATGCTGTCCAGATGCGCGGTCAGCAGGATTTGCTGGCCGGCCAGGTTCGGATCCGTTCCGGGAATGACTGCAATCAGGTTCTGCCAGGGTGTTTTCGTTTCAAAATCGACCGGCATATATTTTTCCGCAAATAAAGTGACCTGGTCTTCATACCCCCAAAGCGCTAACTGGTCATGCACGAATTCAAAGGCCCGCGCATCCGGATCCCCATTGAAGAGGCTTTCCGTATAGCGGGTCTTGATGGTGTAGGTTTCGCCGTTGAACTCCACCGGCTTAGCGCCGGAAAGAAGTTCGATCCAGTTGACCCAGCTATCGGAATCAAATTCCGCCTGGAGGGCCTCCACGGCTGGATTGAATGCGCAGGCATAGCTGATCTCTGCGGGATCGCTCTCGATGATGGTGGTGGCTGTGCTGACAATGGAGGACGGTTCCGTGGGATTGAGCGAGGCTGTGCCTGACTCTTCGGTTTGGTTCGATTCTGCTGTTGTCTGACCGAGGAAACGAGAAAGCAAATTGGTCTGGCTGACCACGAACACCAGGATCAGGGCCAGAAGAACCAGACCTGCGACAATAAATTGGATTTTCTTGCGACTCGTCATGTTTTGAGCCTTTATGGACTGGGAGGGTTTGCTGAAGGGGTTATATAGGGTTGGTAATTGATTTCACAATTCAGGACCTTATTTGTTGTCATTATACTTGCCGGAACCCTCCTGTTGATAATACCCCGGAAGGGTTAATTGAAAAGGCCTATTCAATTGGTTTAAATGAGATAAAAGGGGAAGTGGATCAGGGAACCAGCGGCCAGAGCCAGGGGACCATCACGATGGCGATACCAAAAATGAGCAGGGTGAGCAGGGAGCCAACCTTGAAGAAATCAAAGAAACGGTAATTGCCGGGGCCATAGACCATCAGACAGGCGGGTTCCAGCGGGGTGATGAAAGAGCAGCTGGCGCCGACAGCGATCATCACTGCAAAGGTGCGCGGATTCAAGCCAAGTTGTGTGGCCGTCTGGATGGCAATCGGGATGACGACCACGGCGGCTGCCTGGTTGGACATGGGCTGGGTCAGCAGCAGGGAGAGGAAGAAGAATGCAGCCAGCAGCAGGACGGGATTCGTTGCCCCCACCAGAGATACGATCTGCTGGGCGACCAGATTAGCCAGGCCTGACACCTCCATTGCCTGCCCCAGGGCCAGCATTGAGGAGATCAGCAGCCAGATATTCCAATTGACCCGCCGGTAGGCTTCGGTGGGCGTGATGCAGCGGGTGATGAAAGCAAACAATGCGCCCAGCATCACCGCAACGGGCAGGGAGAGAATATTGAAAGACACCAGCGCGACCACGCCGGCGAAGATGAACAGAGCTGCCGGGGCTTTTTCCGTCTCTGGCATCAAATCCAACTTGGCGGAGACGACCCGGAAGTTGTTGTTTTTACTCAATCCGTTCAGGGTTTCCTGGTCGCCCTGCAGGAGGAGTTGATCGCCCACCTGCAGCCGGGTCCGGCTGATGCGGCGATGGATGGCTTTCCCTTTGCGATTGATCCCAAGTACCTGCATCCCGTAGCGATCCCTGAAGTTGACGCCCCACAGGGTGCGGCCTACCAGGGGCGAGCCGGGCAGCAGGATCACCTCGGCCATGGGCAGCACGTTGCTCAGGTCTTGATCCGGAAATTCGCCAGTGAAGGTGACCACCTTCTGATCCTTCAAGGAGACGAGGTTGTCACGCTGTCCTTCGACCAGCAGTTTATCCCCGGAGGCCAGCATGGTGGACGCCCGAGGCTCAATCGTTAATCCGTTGGGTTTTACGATCCGCAGCACGGTCAGGTCATATTCCTTACCCAGGGCAACCTCATCCAGGGTTTTACCCAGCCAGGGAGATTCATCGGTGACTTCAAATTCGGAGCAGTAGGGCAGGACCTCTTTTTGGAAGTCGGTTTCATCGCCGTCGCGCACGGGGATCAGGTGCCGGCCGATGAAAAACATATAAACCAACCCAACGATCAGGATCGGCAGGCCGACTGGGGTCAGTTCGAACATCCCCAGGGGCTTCAGGCCATATTGGGTCATCAGGCCACTGACCACAACGTTGGTGGAGGTGCCGACCAGGGTGACTGAACTGGCCAGGATGGTTGCAAATGCCAGGGGCATCAATAGTTTGGAGGGGTGGATCCTGAGACGCCGGGAGAGACCAATGGTCATCGGCACGAAAAATGCAGCCGTAGCGGTATTGGAGATGAAGGCACTCATGACCCCGGCTGTGGACATCAGCAGCCAATAGAGCCGGTTTTTACTATCACCCACAGAGCGCAGAATCCGGCGGGCCATTAACTGAACCACGCCTGTGCGCATCAGCGCAGCGGTCAGGATTAAAAGGCCCAGGATCATGATGGAGGTGTCGCTGCCGAATCCCTGGAAGGCCTGCTCGGGTGGGAGGATCCCCAAAAGGATCAACGCGAGCATAGCGGCCAATGCCACAACATCGGCAGGGATGGTCTCAATTGAGAAAAGTATCAGTGCTGCGATGATGATAATGATCAGAAGGATGATCTGAAGGGCCATGCCAACGCCATTCTGGTGATGGGTACGTATTTCCAATTATATTATGGAAAATGGCGGTGGCAAAAGGCAGGCTGGAACCTTTAAAGAGTGGAAATCGTCTCTATGAGGGATGCCACCGCAGTTGTGAATGGCTGTCTTTCGCCTTTTAAAGGCCCTGGAGTATAATCTTGTGCAAGGATGAACAAACAAATGACTGAAAAAGCCGATTTACCGGTAATTATGAAACTAGCCCTGGCAGTTCTCGCCAGCCTGATTCTCTTTGGTGGCCTGGTTCTTATCGCTTTGGTGGGATATCAAGTGGTTTATGCCGACCGCATCTTCCCTGGCGTGAGCGTGGCGGGCATTGACCTTTCCGGTTTCAAAGTGGATGAAGCCTATCAAGCCCTGGCGGAAGGCCTGCCCTATACCTATGAAGGGCAAATCCAATTAACTTATCAGGAGCAGGTCTGGACCGTACGTCCGATTGACCTGGGATATCTGGTGGACCCCTCCGGCACAGCTCAGGCTGCCCTGGGGGTGGGGCGGGATCATTGGCTGGGCCGTGACCTGATTGATCAGGGCCTCGCCTGGTTCAAAGGCGTCCAGATGGCCCCCGTTGTTTATTACGATGAACGCATTGCCCAGCTTTATCTGAAAGATCTGGCCAATGAGATTGACACCCCGATGATCGAAGCTTCTCTGGCGCTGGATAACACCGAAGTGGTGATCCAGAATGGTCAGGTAGGCCGGCAGGTTGAGATTGACCAATCCCTGCAGATGATTCAGACCGTCCTTTTCACCTTGCAGGATGCGGTGCTTCCTCTGGTGGTGCTTGAGGATGAGCCGCAGATCCTTGATGCCAGCGCACAGGGTCAGGTTGCCCGCGAAATGCTGAGCGCGCCTTTGGTGCTGAAAGCCTCCGATGGCGAGGAACCCTGGACAATTGATCCAGAGGACCTGGCGGCTATGCTGGTCATCAGCCAGGTGGAAAATGGCGATGCCGGGACAGCGGAATTCGAAATTAGTCTCAATCCGGATGTCTTTGATATTTACCTTTCCAGCCTCGCACCGGATTTGCAGCGGGACCCTGAAAACACCCGCTTCATGTTCAATGATGACACGCTGGAACTGGAAGTGGTCGAACCGGCGGTGATCGGGCGAGGCCTGAATGTAGAGGCCTCCATTGAGGCGATTAACGCCGGTCTGAAAACCGGTGAGCATAGCATTACGCTGCAATTTGATACCCTTGAGCCGCAGGTCACCGATGATATGACCGGAGAAGAACTCGGGATCACCGAACGTGTCCGCAAAGAGGTGACCTATTTTTATGGCTCTGATGCAGCCCGGGTGCAGAACATCGAAACCGCATCCGCCCAATTCTATGGTCTGCTGGTAGCGCCCGGGGAGACCTTTTCCATGGTGGACGCGTTGGGCGATATTACTCTGGAAAATGGTTACGCCGAGGCATTGATCATCTATGGCGATGAGACCATTCAGGGTGTGGGCGGCGGCGTCTGCCAGGTCAGTTCGACCCTTTTCCGGGCCGCGTTTATGTATGGTTATCCGATTGTGGAACGCCATCCTCATGCCTACCGGGTGGGTTATTACGAATATGATGAGACCGGTGTCAAGAACCCGAGCTACATCGGGCTGGATGCTACGGTCTATGTCCCGATTGTGGATATGAAATTCACCAACGATTCACCTTATTGGCTGCTGCTGGAAACCTATGTCTATCGGGGAAGTTCCTCCCTGGTCTGGAAGTTCTATTCCACCAAGGACGGCCGCACGGTGGATTGGGATACAACCGGCCTGGTCAATATCGTCCCCCAGCCCGATCCCTTGTTTAGAGAGAATGACGAACTGGCCAAGGATGAAATGCGGAAGGTCGATTATGGCGTTGACGGCGGGGATGTGACGATCGCCCGCACGGTTATCAAGGATGGTGAAGTCTATTTCACCGATACTTTCCATACCCATTTCCAGGCCTGGCAGGAAGTCTGGGAATATGGCCCTGGGACCAAGAATCCCGAAGATCGCGTCCATTAAGCCTGCTATGGTACAATAAACGCGCTTGACCCCCTGCGGTTTCAGGGGTATGAAATAGGATTTAATGAGAGAAACTTCACCCTGATTTGACGACGGGGAAGCTCTGGAGGTCTGATGGTCAGCAAAGATTTACTTGATATGCTCCGATGCCCGAATTGCGTTCAGGAAAAAGACGGCCAGCTCGAATATTATCGGGAAAGCTGGTTGATCTGCCAGGATTGCGACCGGAAATATCCCATTGTGGACGATATTCCGGTCATGCTGATTGATGAGGGCGATAAGTGGCTGGATATCGCCAGGGAAGACCTACCGGTGCCACCCCCGCCAATGGACTGATAATCCCACGAAAAGGATAAAATGAATCCAGACAGTGCGCTTTAGCGCGCATAGCGCTGAAGCGCCTCCGGTTCATTATTGAATAACATGAAGAAATTTTTCAAGAAGCTGGTTAGTAACTTTCCAAAAGATTGGCCCACCCGGATCATTCTGATCCTGCTTGTGGGCTTGTCTCTGGCAGGTGCCTTTTATGGCTATCGCCTGACTCGGAATCTGGTTTCCACCAATCAGACCTTTTCTTTGCCTGGGGACCCTGTGGTAGCAGAGAAACCGGGTGATGGTGATGTTGATTCCACGCCAGAGCCGACCGATATACCGCAAGCGGCACTGCCCACCCCGGAACCCTGGGATGGGGTCAGTCGGATCACCATTCTGGTGATGGGGCTGGACTATCGTGATTGGGAAGCCGGTGAGACGTCGCATTCCGATACGATGATCCTTTTCACCATGGACCCACTCAACCAGACTGCCGCGATACTTTCGATTCCGCGCGATCTTTGGGTAGCTGTTCCCGGGTTTGATTACGAAAAGATCAATACAGCCTATTACCTCGGCGAGCTGAATAACCTGCCCGGCGGGGGTGCTTCTCTGGCGGCAAAAACGGTTGAAGAATTCTTGGGCATCCCCATAGATTATTACGCCCAGGTTGATTTCCAGGCGTTCATTGATTTTATTGATAATATTCAAGGCGTCCGGCTGGACCTGAAGGAACCGATCACTCTGGACCGGTTGGGCAAATGGAATACGGTTACGCTGCCGGCTGGTGTGGTCACGCTGCCCGGTGATTATGCTTTGGCGTATGTCCGCACCCGCTATACCGAAGGCGGCGACTTTGACCGGGCGGCCCGTCAGCAGGAAGTGATCATGGCAATCCGTGATCGCATTCTGGAATTTGACATGCTGCCCAGCCTGGTGGCGAATGCCCCCCAGATCTACGAAGACCTTTCAGCGGGCATCAACACCAACATGAGCCTGAACCAGGTGATCAAGCTGGCCTGGTCTGCCATGGACATTGACCGCGATAATATCCAGCAGGTGATCATCAGCAATGAATATGTCACGCTGGGGAAATCACCGACGGGATTGGATATTCTGGTCCCCATTCCGGACAAAATCCGCTTGCTGCGGGATGAAGTCTTTGATACCGGTGGGGCCGTAGGCCCCGTTGCCGAGCGCGATTTGCTCAGCCTGGTTGCCGAGGAAGGCGCCCGGGTTTCCGTGCGGAATGGCTCCTATCTGGGCGGCCTGGAAGTTACCACAGCGGAATGGATGAAGGCGCAGGGTGTCAATGTAGTTGAACAGACCAGTGCGGATTATACGGTCTATTCCAGCATCACGATCTTCAACGCCAAGCCTTATACTCTCAAGTGGCTGGCTGAGACGGCAGGCGTGACATCCAATATGATCACCTATGCCTATGACCCAAATGCCGCGGTGGACCTGGTGATTGTCCTGGGGGATGATTGGGCGGGCAATAACCCGATGGAATAGGGTGTCGAATGAATACAAGGCCGCCTAAATTAAGGGCGGCCTTTTTTGATTAAGTAGTCGGTCAGTTTCAGGGCAATGTTGGGTAAGTGTCCATCAGTGCGAAGGCCACGCCAACTAGGCCCCGGCCGGTATGCGCACCGAGAACGGGAGAGATGGAGCATTCTGGCAGCCATTCACATTTGAACAACTTTTCGAGTGCTTCCCTCAACATTTTTGCGCCTTCAGGGTTGCCGGCATGGCCGATCTGCAAGCGGAGGTGGACTCCTTCACCAAACTTATCAGCGATATAGGTTGGTATGGCTTCAACAGCACGTTTGAAGGTCCGGCTCTTGCCGCGATCATAGTATTTACCATCTTCTTTGTTGACACCGATCAAAGGTTTGATTCCAAGCAGGGAAGCCAACAGACCTCTTAGGTGGCTGATTCGGCCGCCATGGATCAGGTATGCCAGATCCGGCAGGGTGAAGATCATTTCGGATTTTTCGCGGACAGTATCCAATAGATCAACGATCTTATTGACTGGCCAATTAGCTTGGACAGCGCTAATAGCTGCTTCAACCTGCCAACCCATTTCGATGGACAGCGTGCGTGTGTCCACCTGGGTGATTTGCGCGCCAAGAACCTGCTTAGCCGCAGTCACAGCCGAATTGAAGGTGCCGCTCAACCCCGAGGATATATGAATAGACAGGATCTCAGGGTCGTCTTTGGCGACTTTTTCATAGATCTCCTGAAATTCACCCGGTGAGGGTGTGGAGGTGATAGGCATGTCATCGGTATGTTCAAGCAATCGATAGAAATCTTCCGATTGAATATCAACACCGCTTCTGTAACTCAGGCCGTCCAGGGTGAGTTTCAGTGGCAAGGTATGTAAATTTTCCCCTTGTTGTTGCTTTGGTGAAAGGTCAAAACCACTATCTGTAACTATTTGCATCTGGCGTACTCCTGTTCAAATTAAAATAATGACTTCATCCAGAAGCAAATAAAATAAATTAATTACTGGTTCCAGTATACCGTATATCTACGCCTTTTTGGCCAGTAAAATTAATAAATTATGAAAATAAAGAAACCCTGCTGAGCCAAAACAGATCAGCAGGGTTTGGGAGATAGGTGTTTTCAATTATGGTAACAGGGTCACCTTAATTGGTCTAATTAAATTCATAGGTAATATTGGCTGTGACCTGGATAGTCAGGGTGCCGGTTGCAATCGGCACAGTCCCACCGGTTGCCTGTTCAATAAAAGCTGAATCAGCAGCACTAGTATAACCATCACTGACACTCAGATAGGTGATATCGCCCAACGTGACACCAGCGGCATCGGCGATAGCCTGGGCCTGGCTGGCAGCGGCGTCAATAGCTTTTTGCTGGGCTTCTGTTGTGGCTGCCGCGGGATCTTCAATATCGAAGCTGACGCCATTGATCGTATTTGCGCCTTCACTCACCACAGCGGAGAGAACTTCGCCCAGTGAATCGAGATTGCGGACAACGATCGATACAGTGTTCTGGACAACGAAGATGGTCTGCGGTTCACTTTCTATATTCAAATCCGGATCAGCGTAATTGTAATTGGTTTGCTGATAAACATAGAAATTACTGGTTTGGATGTCTTCCTCAGCGACGCCGAGACTCACCAGGGTCTGTAGAATGGCGTTCGCATCCCGGGTGTTCTCACTTAGTGCTGTGGCGACATTTTCGTTTTGGGTATTCACGCCGATGGACACATGGGCGATATCCGGAACAACATAGACCGTACCGGTGCCATTGGCATTGAGCGTTTGAACATTTTCAGCGGTGCCCGACGTGTTTTGCAGGTTTGCGCAGCCGCTCATCAGGGCTGCGAGAGTTAATACGGCAAGGACCGTAAGTAGTGTCTTTTTCATTGCGTTTCTCCTGACAGTTTTCATTTAGCTGGTTCCCCGGGAAGGCGTTAGCCTTCCCGGGTTCTTTAATTATTATTTTTAGTTCAGTTCATAGGTCAGATTGCATTCCATGGTTATGGTCAGTGTGCCAGCCGAGACAGGGACAGAGGCTTCAGCGTAGCCGCCGCCCTTGCCATCATAGTAAGTTGGGTAATAGCTGCTGCCACCATACACATTGATACTTAGCAGGTCGCCAAGTTCAACACCGGCAGCATCAGCAATTTCCTGGGCCTTTGCCTTGGCATTCTGGATGGCCAGCTCACGGGCCTGGGCCACTGCGGCTTCACGGTCCTCAACATCAAAGTTGATCCCATTGATGTTATTGGCGCCGGCATTGATGACGGCTGTGAGCACTTCGCCAAGTTTGGAAAGATCCCTGACGATCACGGTCACGGTGTTATCGACAACGAAATAGGTATCCGTAATCTGGCCGGTCATCGGATCATAATGGTTAGCGGGATAGACGTTAAAGTTCGATGTCTGGACGTCTTTTTTCTCAATGCCCATGCTTTGCAGCACGTCTGAGATCTCGTTGGCCTGGGCAGTGTTGTTGTTCAGCGCATCGGAGACCTGGTCGGCTTCCGTATGGACGCCGATATTGATGCTGGCAATATCTGGGACAAGAGAGACTTCGCCTGTCCCGCTAACGTACATAGAGCGTTCAGGTTTGCTAACCTCAGCAGATGTCGCTGCGGGGACGCAGGCTGCCAACAGCCCTACGACCATCAATCCAACTAATATAAGGGTGAGTTTCTTTTGCATTTTGACGTTCCTCCATTAATACGAAAAATTATTTATTTTCCACTTGTATGCTATTAACGAAAATCGGGAGAAAAAAGTTCCAAATTTGAATCCCTTTCCGGCATTGCTAAAAATTTACATATGTTCATAGGAAGTTCCTCGGATTAATTATATTCTCTGGCGGGTGATAAATGTCACGGATAACCGATAACCCCTTTCTATTGACGGGTTCCCGATTCTCGTTTATGGTTAAGCATATTAAACGATTGTGGAGCAGGCATGTTCTTGGTTCAGCAACAACTGAGCGAAAAACCATGCGGGCACTGGACCGAGGTGTCCGCTTATTTATTTAAGGAACTGCTGCTCAGGAAAAAGGCAATCGTTGTACAATCTCACCCTCACCAAAATTAATCAATAGGAGAGACTATGGCAGAAAAAACCAACGCATTTGCAATGGCCCAGCAGCAATTTGATCATGTTGCTGATCTTTTGGGCCTCGATCATCAGGTACGGGAAATGCTGCGGTGGCCGATGCGCGAATATCACCTGCGCGTTCCGGTCAGAATGGATGATGGCAGCATTCAGGTACTCCAGGGCTTCCGTGTGCAGCATAATGATGCCCGCGGCCCAAACAAGGGCGGCCTGCGTTTCCACCCCGCTGAGACGGTGGACACTGTCCGCGCCCTGGCAATGTGGATGACATGGAAATGCGCCGTAGCTGACATCCCCCTCGGCGGCGGGAAGGGCGGCGTTGTAATCGACCCGGCCACCCTGTCCGTTGATGAGAAGGAACGTCTTTGCCGGACTTTCATCCGCTCATTGTGGCGGGAGATTGGCCCCCGCCAGGACGTTCCTGCACCAGATGTCGGCACCACACCTCAGATGATGGGCTGGATGATGGATGAATATTCCCGGATCACGGGGCAATATACCCCCGGCGTGATCACGGGCAAACCGGTCGGCGGCGGCGGTTCGCTGGGGCGGACGGAAGCCACCGGCTTCGGTGTGATCTATAACGTCCGTGAGGCGATGCAGCGCCTGAAGATCGATTCAACCAAAGCTGTCGCAGCGATTCAGGGTTTTGGTAATGTGGCGCAGTATGCCGCCAAGGGCTTCATTCGCCATCTGGGCGGCAAGGTCGTTTGTGTCAGCTATTGGGATCGGGCAGATCGCACGGCCTATACCGTCAGCAAGGCGGATGGGATTGACCCCGATTTCCTGATGAGCATTACCGACCAATACGGCGGCATCAACAAGGACGAAGCCACCAAAGCCGGTTACAAGATCGAAGCAGGCGATGCCTGGATCAGCAAGGAAGCCGATGTGCTCATTCCTGCCGCCCTTGAGGGCCAGGTGAATGCTGAGACCGTGCAAAAGGTGCATGACCGGGTGAAGATTGTGGCCGAGGGCGCTAATGGCCCCACCACACCGGAAGCCGATGAGGTCTTCAAATCCCGCAATATCTTCGATATCCCCGATTTCCTCTGCAACGCTGGCGGCGTGACCACCTCCTACTTCGAGGGGGTCCAAAACGATATGAACTTCTACTGGACCAAGAAGGAAGTGCTGGAAAAGCTGGATGACAAGATGACCCAGGCCTTCAAGGATGTCTATGACATGTCCATCAGCCAGGAAGTCTACATGCGCGACGCGGCCTATATGGTGGCGATCAACCGTGTGGTCAAGGCGATGGAATTGCGCGGCTGGCTCTAAGCTCTATAATTAACAGAAAAATGAACCCCTCAACCAATATTGAGGGGTTTTGATTTCGGTTTAGGTGATAAGTTACGTATGGTGATAGAGTTATCCTTTTTTATCACGCTTCCGACGCAACAAAATTACAACAGTCACGCAGGTTCGACCTGTGGTCTCACCATGCATGACCTACATCCATCTTTGTCATCGCGAGGAAGTCCCAAAGGGACGAACGAAGCGATCTCAGAATTAATCATATAATGCGAAATCTGTGTGATTGAGATTGCTTCGTCGCGTCCTCCGGACGCTTCCTCACAATGACAAAACGCGTGATTAAACCCTTTATTGTCACATGCCGCGCAGCGCATGTGACCTACGACTACGGATTGATGGTTCACCAACCTGCTCGATTACTTCAGCAGGGGGATTTTGAGCTGTTTCAGGTCAGTCCTCATCAGCCTCGTCAAATCCTTTTCATCCAGGCCAAAAGTCTCCAGGACAATACCAGCCGCGCGGATCAGCAGGGTCTCGTAACGGGCCAGGTCCACGCTGCCCGGGTCTGGTTTCTCGGGCAGGTCCCAGGCGTGGACACCGGGCCGCCCCCGGGTGAAGAGAAAGGCCACACGCTGCCCGGGGCGCGGTTCCTTGCCCACGGATTTGAGCTGGAAGGCTGCCCGGGCGGCAGGGGAGAGGGTGCGATAGGCCTCGAGTTTGCGCCCCAGGCGCTGCTTGACGAGCAGATCGGGCAGGGGCACTTTGCCGCTGCGGAGTTTGCGGATCTGCGTCCGCAGGTATTTAACGGCCTGGGGCAGGCCATCAAAGGGGTCGTCGTGCCGGGCGAGCAGTTCGAGCAGATGCAGCTGGGTTTCCTTGACGAAGGGCGTGGCGTCCCGCCGGCGGGCGTCAATCCCCCTGACCTTGATGGAGCCGTCCTGAAAAACGCCAAAGTAGCGGTTGGCAACGGGCCGGGATTTGTTTCCCCTTGACCCCACGAAAACGATCCAGCGGTAAACGCCATCCAGGGCAATGGGCAGGCCGGTGCGTTCCTGAATTTCCAGCAGCAGCGGCTCCAAGTCCGCGGGCTGTGACCAATTGGGATGATGCACCCACAGCCCATCCACATACATCTGGATCACCTCGCAGCCCATATCCTCTGCGGCTTCCTTGGCCTGCATCATCGCCTCGCGCCCATAGGCGGTCACGGCCTGGTGGGCCTCAATCCGCCCAAAGCGGGCGTTTTTATAGCCCAGATAGCCAAAACAGACCACCAGCAGCCATTTGAGCGCGGAGGCCCGGTGTTCAATGCGTTTCCGGTCCGGCGGGTACCAGATCTTTTGCATGGCCAGCCGTTTTTTGAGGGCAATCCGTTTTTCCAACAGGGGGCGCAGCGCTTTGGGGACCAGTCCTTCCTGGCTATTATCGATGGTGATCCCCAGCGCAGGGACCGGCGTGCCGCCCGTCCCGTCCGGCAGGATGGTCTCCGGTGAGAGGTTGAAATAGACCATCACGGCGGGATACATCGAGGTGAAGTCGACCATCCCCACATTCCTGTGCAGGCCGATCAACGGCTGGTAGACAATGCCGCCCTGATCCGCCGAGAAAAGGTCTGAAGCTGGCTTGAAGAATTCGGCCTGCTGCTTTTGATAGGGCACCAGCACCTGTTCGCGCAGGGCGGTCAGCATCTCGATGGATGAGATGCCTGTTCCCGGGGAAACCCGGGCGGCGACCTGCAAGGGCAGAGAAGTCACCCGGCAGGATTCAATGGTGCCGTCCAGATCATAATCGGACCAGAGCATGGCGTTCTTGCGGTCCAGGTGGCAGCGCCCAAAGAGGTGGACCTGCTGGCCGCGATAGATGATCTGCCCGTAGGAGAAATAGGTGAGTTCTTTTTTTAATAAAATGTCCCGCCCGGTGTCCCGGTTGAGTCGTAATGGGATATGGTGCTCTTTTGACTTTTCAATCAGCAGAGGCAGCAGCCAGGTGTCGCCCCAATCCGTGACAATCAGGTCCGGGTCCACGCGTTTGAGAGTGGCCCGCAGGCAGATCAGGACGTTCTGCATGTCACTCAGCAGGTAGCGGTTTTCACGCTTGCCATAGCTCACCCGCAGATAACGCGGCCGGCCGTGGTTGGGGTCGCCGGAGGGGGACAGGTGGAGAATGTGGAAGGGGATCGGCTGGGGCGTCATCACCCAGGCATCTTCCAGCATTTCAATTTCTTTTAGCTCGCGGGTTTCTTCATCCGCCACCACATGGCAGTAGGACATCGGGGTGGCGCCGGTCTGCGCGGCAAAACGGACCGTGATGGAGATGTCGGCGTCACTGTATTCGAGATCCGGAAAGCGGGAGACCACATTCTGGATGAGCGGCTGGAGTGCGACGGGGTTTTGAACCCTTGCCGCCAGGACGGGCACCCACTGCCTTCTGAAAACGTCCATCCGCTGGGTGCGATGGATGTCCGTTATCTCCGGGAGCGCCCGCAAATAGCGCCAGAGGGCGCGCAGCTGCTCTGAACTGCCTTGGGCATAGAAAGTGACCGGAAAGGGGGTGGTCAGCCGCCAGCGCGGTCCCTTGCGATCGATGAAATACAGGACAACGCCTTCCTTTTCATCTTCAAACAGATCCAATAGCCAGCCATCAAACTCAATCATGCCGTTTCTGGAGGCCTTCCACCGATTCTCGCAGCCGCAGGACCTCCTTGTGTTCCTCCAGCAGCATCGAGAGCAGGAAGGATTCAAAGGGGAGGATATTGGCGGCGTAAGCCGCCGCGGAGAGGTGTTTTTGGGCGGCGTTAAATAGATCGTCAAGGACCAGTTGATCACTGCGGCGCAAGGCCCGCCGGAAACGGCCCAGAGCGGCCTCGTCCTGCTGCATGATTTGAGTTGCGGAAGGGAGTGTGCGTCCCATTTGGCCTCCTGTTTAAAATAACGGTAATTGATAGTCAGGAACTTCGGCGTCCTGCAGTTCCCAGAGGTCCGAAGCGATCTCCAGAACCAGTGGGAGTAGTTTCTGATCCTCATTGGTTGGGGTGGAACGGGTCCGAACCCAGAGGGCGACCGGCGCGCTGGCGGCGATCTGCCGGAGGCGGCTCAGGCTGCTGTTCAACAGATAGCGACGTTTGCCAAAGGCCACGCTTTCATCCAGAAAGGTGCCCAGCAGGTCCAGGATCACCACCGGGGTGCCATCCAGCGGCAGTTGTGAGAGGGTGGCGGCCATCTGATAGCAGGTGAACACCCGGGAGAGGATGACCTGGTCAAGCATTGCATGGACCTTGACGGTCCGCTGGCGCAGCTCTCGGGAGAGGGCATAGGCATCAAAGCGGTTCCCGCCGTCAATGACCAGGACCTTGCCGTGCAGGGCCAGGGTGGCGAGCATCGTCATCATTTTGCCGCTCACGCCGCGAGGCGCGACCACCAGTGATATTTTTCCCCGCTGGGGGGCGGGGAATGCGAGGATGTCAGGTTTTCGGGCTAACATGCCCTTATTATAACAGAACAAATGTTCTATGTCGATTCGGTATTTAATTTCTTTGTTGGGGGTGGGGTGTGCTCTGTATATGAGCGCACTATTGATCTGTAAAAACCCCCTTTCACTACATAGTGGAAGGGGGTTGTGGTGTTGGATCTATAAATGATTACGCTATCGCGCTCAGCAGGTCCCGGATCAGGTCGGGGCTGTCTTCAATCCCTACCGAGAGGCGCACCAGCCCATCGGTGATCCCGGCGGTCAGACGTTTCTCCCGCGGGGTGTTGCGGTGGGTCATGCTGGCGGGGTGTTGGATCAGGGTGTCCACGTTACCCAGGCTGACGGCCAGGGTGGCCACCTTGAGGTTATTCATCATGTGTTGGCCTGCTTCCAGGCCGCCCTTGAGGTCAAAGGCAATCATTCCACCGAAACTGCTCATCTGTCGGCGGGCCAGCTCATGGTCGGGGTGGCTGGTTAGACCGGGGTAATAGACCCGGTTGACAGCGGGGTGCTTCTCCAGCACTTTCGCCAGCCGCAGGGCGTTCTGGCATTGGCGTTCCATCCGCAGCACGAAGGTCTTCAGGCCGATATTCGCCATCCAGGTGTCCAGCGGGCTGGGCGTGCCGCCGATCAGTTTGTAGGTCTGGTAAAGCTGCCCATGCAGCAGGTCCAGGTCGGTGGTCAGCACCGCGCCGCCCAGCACCTGCCCGTGGCCGGAGAGGTACTTGGTGGTGGAATGGACCACGATATCCGCGCCGAAGACCATCGGGCGCTGGCAGAAGGGCGTGCCAAAGGTGTTATCCACCGCCACGCGTGCCCCGTGGGCATGGGCCAGTTCAGTGACCCGTTCAATATCTGTCAACCGCAACGTCGGGTTGACAGGGGTTTCGATATAGGCCAGTTTGGCTTCGGGATGGGCGTCAAAGGCCTTTCCCCAGCCTTCGGGGGTGTTATCGGTCACCCAGACCACATTGATTCCGTAGCGGGGCGCCAGGTTGTTCAGGAAGAGGTAGGTGCCGTCATAAAGCGCGGCCTGGGCCAGCACGGTCTCCCCAGCGGATACACAAGCCAGGATTGCGGCCGTTACTGCGGCCATCCCAGTGGCGAAGACCAACCCGCCCGCCAGGCTTTCCGGGTCTGCATCAGGATGCTGCCGGATCAGGTCCCAGGCTTCAAGAGCAGCTAGCTTCTGGGCTAGCTGCTGGTGGTTGGGGTTGTTAAGTCGGGTGTAATAATAGCCAGGTGCTTCACCACCGGCAATCGCTGCGCCGGATTCAGTGTCTTTGAATGTGAAGACTGAATTCTGGTAGATTGGCGGCAGGTGGGCGTTCTGGGGATTCTCAAACTCCGTGTAATGGGTCAGGAATGTGTTCAGGCCGTCAAAATGACTGGGTGGTTGTTTCACGACGTACTCCTTGATGCAAAGAAGAACAAACAATAAATAACTTCAACCAGGGTTGGCAAAGAGGTATTTTAGATTACAAAAGACGTGAAAAAGTGGACGGCGCCGTTTGGTGAGGCACTGCAGCTCAAACCAAATTTCCAGAGGGATAAATTAAATCTTTGAACGATTTTAACACACAGTTGCCAACCTGACCTGGATTCTTTTTGAATTGATTAGCGTTTCCTGGACATCTGGTCGGGTGGACAGGGTGTAACCCGGATAGATGGGTATTCTGGCCGAATGTTGTCAGTTGTATAATGTAAAAACTAAATGATCTCCCAACCTTGCAAGTCACTCTGATGAAAAAAATTACCTTACTGACCCTCCTGACCCTTCTCCTGTCCCTGGCGCTGACCTCTTGCGTCCGGAAAGTTGGGTGGGTGGGTATCAATTACGGCGGCAAGATGAAAGCCAGCTACCGGCTCTTTGATGGCCCCCAGACCAGCACCGTCTCTCTGGAAGCTGGAGAACAGGTCACTTTAAATTATGATGTGGTGGCCGAAGAGGGAAGTCTGACTCTCACGCTCGCAGATCCTGAAAAGGAAGTCATCTGGCAGGAGGTCTTTGAAAGCAGCGGCTCGGGCGTTTTCGTCTTTGAAGCAGGTCAGGATGGCCGCTATACCCTGACGACCTATGGGCAGAAGACTCAGGGGAGCTTTGATATCACCTGGGATAGTGAAGAATAAGGATTATTAAGAAGATTTTAGATCGGGAGGCAGCCCAAGCCTCCCGATTTTTTGTTAATCCCAGAAGACAAGTTGTGAGGTGACAAGCCTGCGCTGTATAATGAATTTATTGACCAGCACTGACGTTGAAAGGAGCTCTGGATGGCTTTTAAATTGACCTGGCTGGGGCATGCAGCCCTGGCATTGGAAACCGGCGGGTATCACCTGCTGGTGGACCCTTATCTCTCTCATAACCCTGCGGCCGCGGTCAGCGCGGACACGGTGGATGGGGATTATATTCTTGTCACCCACGGCCATGGTGATCACATCGGCGATTCGGTAGCCATTTCTCAGCGCACCGGTGCGCCGGTGATCGCCAACGCAGAGATCTGTACCTGGCTGGGTAAGAAAGGCATCAGCACCCACGCTCAGCACCTGGGCGGCGGGCATACCTATCCCTTTGGGTACCTCAAGCTGACTATGGCGCTGCACGGCTCCGGTCTGCCGGATGGCAGCTATGGTGGCAATCCGGCTGGCCTGCTGTTGACCACCAACGCCGGTGAGAAGGTCTACATGGCTGGCGACACAGGTCTCTTTGGGGATATGGCGCTGATCGGTGAGGAGGGCCTGACCCTAGCCGTACTCCCGATTGGTGATAATTACACAATGGGGCCGGTGGATGCGCTTCGGGCAGTAAAATTGCTCAAGCCGGGGCATGTGATTCCGATCCATTATGACACTTTTGACCTGATTGCGCAGGATGCGGCGGCTTGGGCGGAAGAGGTCCAGGCTCAGACGGATACCATTGTTCACCTGCTCAAACCCGGTGAGACTTTTGTTAGCGAGTGAGGTGGAGAATGGAAATGCGTGAGCGTGTTCCCCCCGGCCAGCACCTGACCGAACGATTCCCCACCCTGCATTATGGCAATATCCCGGCTTTCAACCCCAGCACCTGGGATTTCCGAATCTGGGGAGAAGTGGAAGAATCCGTGGTCTGGACCTGGGATGAAGTGATGGCCCTCCCCCGGGTCAGCCTGCCCCTTGATCTGCACTGCGTGACCACCTGGAGCAGGCTGGGTATGCTCTGGGAGGGGATCTCCCTGCGTCAGCTGGTGGATGACGGCCTGGTGAAACCCAAACCCAATGCCCGATTCGTGATGCAGCACGCCGATGGCGGCTATAGCACCAATTTACCGCTGGAAGTAATGCTGCAGGACAACTTCCTGTTGGCGACCCACTATAATGGCATACTCCTGACCCCCGAACACGGCTATCCCCTGCGGGGCGTGGTTGGCGCCATCCCCGGGCGGGATGAGCTCAAAGATGTTTATCTCTGGAAGGGCGCCAAGTGGCTGCGCGGCCTGGAATTTCTGGGCGCGGATCAATTGGGCTTTTGGGAAGCCAATGGCTATAGCAATGAAGCGGATATTTGGAAGGAGCAGCGATTTTCGCGCTGATCAGCCGTTCTGGCGGGAGCGGATGAAGAAGAAGGCCAGGGCCAGACCGCCTGCCAGCAGAAGGAAACCAGCCGCGAGCAAAAGCGGTGAGCGGTTTGCGCTGGGGTTTGGGTCTTCATTCGTGGCCGCGGCGGATCCCGGCTGGGCGCCAAAGTCTACGATGACCGTGTCGCCAGCGGTGACGCTCAATGGGTAGTTGAGGCTGGTTGTGGCGTTATAGTCATTTGGGATGCCCATGCTCAGGTTATACTCGCCTTCCGGGACGTTTTGGAAGCAGGGTAGATCCTCAACTTCATAGAGTGCTGGATCACCGCTGAAAGTTTCCACCGTCTCTGAGAAGGTGCCCTCACGGTTGTTCAGGTTGGCCACACCGCCCGCCATATAGAACTCATCTTCGGAGCGTTTCTGGTTGCCATTCAGGTCTTCATAGAGCACCACACAAACCGTGGCATTGCCGTTGAATGGGGTTGGCGTGGGCGGACTCATGGTGGGTGTGGGCGTGGGGCCTTCGGGTGTGGCTGTGGCAGGAGCAACAGTGGCAATCACCAACTGCTCGCCGGGATAGACGCTGCAGTCTTCATCCAGGTTGTTTAGACTGATGAGCGTCTCGATGGAAACGTTGGTGAGCAGGTAAATGATCGTGCAGTTGTCGCCTTCCTGGACGGTGTAGATGATCTCACCCTCTGCATTAGGCGTGGCTGTGTTTACAACAGATTGGTTGAGCGCGCCGGCATTGACCATTAGCGGCCTCGCAATAAGCAGAGCACCGATCAGGACCAGCAGGGACATTGTCAAAAGAAGTGTATGTTTTTTCATAAGCGCCTTTTCTTTCTAAGCTTGGATTATAACATCTATCAAAATGTTCGCTAGTTTAGGAAGAGTTGGACGAAACTTGCTTTAATTATATAATTATGCCCGCATGATACGCAATCGACTAGTCTTTCCCCGAATATTCCGGTTGGGATTCTTCCTGACCCTGGTGACCGCCCTGATCTTATTGGCCGGGTGTGATATCCTGCTGCCCGCGGGGCCACTCCCACCGACCGAGACACCGACTCAGACGCTGACCCCCACGGCGACCATTGACTGGTTCCCGGCCACACCCACACCCACCCTGCAGCCAACCGACGCACCGACCCCGATGCCTACACTGGCCGATGTGCGGGAAGGCGTCACTGAACTGCTGATCTCGGACGATTTCACCGATGAGTCGTTCTGGAGCACACCGCATACCAGCGCGGGCAACGTGGCTTTTGGCAATGGCAACCTGACCCTGGCCGCGGCGGTGAACGGCGCTTATTTAATTAGTGACAGCCAGTATACCCTCTCTGAGGATTTTTATTTGGAATTCACGGTCGAGACCAATCTCTGCCAGGGGGATGACCAATATGGGGTGATCTTCTGGCAGCAATCCGGCGGGGATTACTATCGCCTGCTCGTGACTTGTGAGGGTCGCTACCGCCTGGAGGTTGTGCAGGGTGGGACGAGCGGCGTGGTCCACAATTGGGATGTAGCCAGCCGGCTGCGCCTGGACGCCCCCGCTTCCAACCGGTTCGGGATCTGGGTGCTGGATGGCCAATTCCAGCTCTATATCAATGACACCTTCCAGTTTGAAGAGAATATTGCCCGCAACCGGATGGGGGAGCTGGGCGTCTTTGTCCGCACTATCAGCGGGACAACTATGACGGTCCGGTTTTCCGACCTGCAAATCTATCAGGTGAGTGGGGAATAGAAGACTAGGGATTGGGGAATAGGAAATTGGATAATTCGTAGGGTGCGCTCCGGTTTTGAGCGCACTATTTGTTTATTTTTTTGTCATTGCGAGCTTGCGAAGCAATGACAAGAAGGTCCCCTACAACTTCGGCCAGCGCAGCATCAGGTCCTCCAGCACCAAGCGTACATTGCCATAGGCATCCAATTGGGCCAGCGCTTCTTCATGCGCCAGCACCAGCCCCCGCGCGGCAGTCAGGTCCAGCGCGGCCGCGATCTGCGCAATCTTCTCGCTGAAATCCACATTGACCAGCGGCAGGTCCGCACCGGAAGCATCCACAAAGACATCCCGCCAGAAGGACAGCCAGATGGGGATCACCGCCCCGGCTTTTTCACGCGCTTTGTCATAGGGGCGGGCGAGGGACTCGGCTAGCCGGAAGCGCTCCACCCGGGTGGCGGCAAGCAGCTCCAGCAGGGTTTCGAGGGTTTCCCGGCGCTGCGATAGGCTGTTGGGTTCCTCGACCAGGTGGATAGCCGCACCGATCCGCCCACCGGAGAGATGCGCCAGCAGGTGGGCCTGGTCGGCATCGAGTGATCTTTCGGATTGAAGATAGGCCTCCGCATCCGCATTGAACGCTGGGCGCAGGCGGATCACCTCACAGCGTGAGACGATCGTGGGCAGCAGGCTTTCCAGGGTATCCGCCGTCAGCAGCAGGATGACCTTATCGGGCGGCTCTTCCAGCGTCTTGAGCAGGGCGTTGGAGGCCTCCTCGGTGGCGCGCTGGAAATCCGGCAGCAGGGCAATCCGGTATTTGGCGGCGTAGGGGGAGAGCGCCAGCGTGTGCTGCAGGGCGCGCACTTGGTCAATCCGGATGTCCTTATGACCCTCCTCGGGTTCCAGCAGGCTCATGTCGGGGTGGACCATGTCCCAGATCTGGCGGCATTCCCGGCAGTCGCCGCAGGGTTCGCCGGGGGTGTCGGATGCGGTGCAGTTAAGCGCCTGTGCAAAGCGCAGCGCCAACGTGCGCCGGCCCACGCCCTGCGGGCCGACCAGCAGGTAGGCATGGCGCAGCTTATCCCCCGCCGCGTGCGCGCGCAGGAGCTTTACTGCCCAGTCGTGTCCATGAATGTGCCAAGTCATAGAGGTATTTTATCATCTAGTTGTTAGGAAGACTCTTGTCATTGCGATGGAGCATCTGAAAGATGCGGCGAAGCAATCTCATAAGTTCTCAGCGCAAGTTGTCTGCTCAGATTGCTTCCCACTCCATTTCTTTTCGGGGACTTTGTCGCTTTGCTCGCAATGACAAGAGTCAAAAAAAGGCTGGGTCAATTGACCCAGCCTTCCTATTCACTAGTTTAATTATTCTCCATTCACCAGCCTTTATGCTTCATGGAACTCGCCTTCGACGACATCTTCGTCGCTGTGGGCGGGTTCGTTCACGGGGGCTTGTGCGCCGCCAGCCTGCGGGTCGGCAGCGTCTTGCTGTGCGTAGGCGGCCTGGCCTATGGCCTGGAGGTCTGCTTGCAGTGCGTCCATCAGGCTCTTGATTTGGGCCTTATCATCGCCCTGGATCGCCTCACGCAGGTCTTTCACTTTGCTTTCCACCTGGCTGCGCTGGTCGGCGGGGATCTTGTCACCCATGTCCTTGACCAGTTTCTCAGCCTGGTAGGCCGCGGTGTCGGCCTGGTTGCGGAGCTCCACCAGTTCTTTACGGGCGTCGTCCGCTGAGCGGTTCTTGCTGGCTTCTTCAACCATCCGTTCCACATCAGATTTGTCCAGGTTGGTGCTGGCCGTGATGGTCACGCTTTGTTCCTTGCCGCTGGCCTTGTCCTTGGCCATCACATGGATGATGCCGTTGGCGTCGATATCGAAGGTCACATCAATCTGGGGGATGCCGCGGGGCGCAGGTGGGATCCCTTCCAACCGGAAGCGGCCCAGGCTCATGTTGTCCGCGGCCATCGGGCGTTCGCCCTGCAGCACGTGGACGTCCACGGAGGTCTGGCTGTCATCAGCCGTTGAGAAAGTCTCGGTCTTCTTGACCGGGATGGTGGTATTGCGTTCGATCAGGGTCGTCATCACGCCGCCCAGGGTTTCAACACCCAGCGAAAGTGGGGTCACATCCAGCAGGAGGACGTCTTTGACATCACCGGCCAGAACGCCGCCCTGAATGGCTGCACCAACGGAAACGACCTCGTCGGGGTTCACACCCTTGTTGGGTTCCTTGCCGCCGGTCAGATCACGGACCAGGTTCTGGATCATGGGCATGCGGGTTGCGCCGCCCACCAGCACTACTTCGTCAATTTGGTCAACGTTCATGTCCGCATCTTTGATGGCAGCGGTGAAGGGCTTGCGGGCCCGTTCCACCAGATGATCGGTCATTTGTTCAAATTTCGCCCGATTCAGTTTCAGCAGCAGGTGTTTCGGCCCGCCGGCATCGGCTGTGACATAGGGCAGATTGATCTCGGTCTCCATCACGGAGCCGAGTTCGATCTTGGCTTTTTCTGCGGCCTCACGCAGACGCTGGAGCGCTTGGCGATCTGAACGCAGGTCAACGCCCTGTTGTTTCTTGAATTCATCCGCTGCCCAGTTGACGATCACCTCGTCCCAATCGTCGCCGCCCAGATGGGTGTCGCCGTTGGTGGACCGGACTTCGATCACACCTTCGCCAACCTCCAAGAGACTGACATCGAATGTGCCGCCGCCCAGGTCAAAGACCAGGATGACTTCCGATTCCTTCTTATCGAGGCCATAGGCCAGAGCTGAGGCCGTTGGCTCGTTGATGATCCGCATCACTTCCAGCCCGGCGATCTTACCGGCGTCTTTGGTTGCCTGACGCTGGCTGTCGTTGAAATAGGCCGGGACGGTGATGACGGCTTTAGTCACCGGTTCACCGAGATAGGCTTCCGCATCTGCCTTGAGCTTCTCAAGGATCATAGCGGAAATTTCCTGCGGGGTGTAGGTCTTGTTGACGATCGGGATATGCACCCGCGCATCGCCGGCGGGGCCTTCCACGACCTCGTAGGGGACCATTTCGCGTTCCGATTTAACTTCGTCATACCGGCGGCCCATAAACCGCTTGATGGACGAAACAGTATTTTCAGAATTCACAACAGCCTGCCGTTTGGCGGAGATACCCACCAGCCGTTCGCCGTTCTTGTTAAATGCAACAACGGAGGGGAGCAGGCGGGAACCCTCTGCGGTGGGGATCACATTAGCCGTGCCGCCTTCCACAACGGAGACAACGCTGTTGGTTGTTCCAAGGTCAATTCCAATTATTTTTGCCATAATACATTCTCCTTTGCCTTGCTTATTAATCTAAGGTTGAGGATACTAAGCGAGTCATAGAAGATCGTTAACAAAGTGTCTGATTAACGTCAGCGGAGGGATATTCGGTTGTTTTTTTGGGTTTTTGGACCTAATGTTTGGCGTTACGCAGGCGGATGATCAGGGAAAGGATATAGATTAGCAGGATGCCCAGCAGAACGCCAAAACCCAGGATCATGTCAGGGGTGGTGTTGGGGGTCATGGTAAGTTTTCCTCCAGTTCATTATGGGTTTGCAGGGCAGCCAACCGGGTCCGGTTCCAGATCAGCGCGGCCAGCAGGACATTGAAGGCGACCAGGCTGGCGATGAATGCATTCCACATCCGGGGGCTCATGGTGAAGGCTGCGCTGTCCCCGCTGACAAAGACCACCGGGTGGATGGTGCGGTAGAGCCGGATGGAGAAGAAGGTCAGCGGCACAGTGATCACGCTGACGATGGCGAAAACTGCGCCGAGGCGGGCTTTGGCTTCTGGCGTGTTGAGCGCGCCGCGCAGGATGAAATAGGCCAGGTAAATCAGTTCCATAATGGCCGTGGTGGTCAGGCGCGGCTCCCAGACCCACCAGGTATTCCAGATCGGGTGGGCCCAGATCATGCCGCTCAGGATGGCTGCCAGACCGAAGACAAGGCCAACCTCAATGGAGGCAAGTGAGAGCCAGTCCCAGCGCATTTCCCGTTTGACCAGATAGAGCACGCCGCCCACGGCGGCAATCACGAAGCTGAGCATCCCGGCCCAGGCCGAGGCGACATGGAAATAGAAGACCTTTTGGACGGCGCCCATCTGGGCTTCCTCGGGGGTGAAGAACAGGATCAGGATCAGTGCGCCGATGACGAAGACGGCGGAAAGGATATTCAGAAGGGTCAGGAGCGGTTGTTTCTTGGGCAATTTATTCCTCCAAAATGGTATCGAAAAGCAGTAAGCCCGCGGCCAGGAAGAGGATATTGCAGGCGACCAGCAGCAGGATCCAGGACTGCAATTCTCCCCAGGCCTGTCCGCCCAGGATCCCACGAGTGGCTTCCACCGCCGCGATCAACACCGGCAGGGCCAGCGGGTAGAGCAACACCGGCAGCAGGACATCACGCGTGCGAGTTTGGATGCTGAGAGCGGCCAGCAGGGTGCCAAGGGAGGTGTAGGCGCCCAGCCCCAGCAGGACCACCAGCAGCAGGCGGGGATTGAGCATGTTTTGCTGGTAAAAGAGGCTGAACACTGGCAGCAGCACCAACGCCACCAGGGTGGTGAAGGTCAGGTTGCTGAGGGTCTTGCCGAAAAAGATCGCCGACCGGTCCGCGGGTGTCAGCAGCAGGCCGTCGAGGGCGTTATTTTCCCGTTCAAGGCTCACGCTGCGATTCAGCCCCAGCGTTGAGGCAAAAGCCAGCGCCACCCAAAGCAATCCAGAGGCGAGGCCTGCCTGCAGTGCAGGGGTGAGCTGCAGGGCGAAGTTGAACAGGAACACGACCAGCAGCGCAAAAACCAGCATCACCGGCAGCCCCTGCCGCCCGCGCCATTCCACTTGCAGGTCCTTGCGGAAGACCTGCCAGAGCGTATGCAGGTAGTTGGAAAATCCGTTCATACAGTCTCCCGCAGATATTCTTGGAGATTTAGCGTTTCGCTCAGGCGGTTCACCGGTTGGTGCTGGGCGATCCGGCCTTCCTTCAGCCAGGCGACATGGCTGGCGAAGGTCAGCAGGCGCTGGGGGTGGTGGGCGGCGATCAGCAGGGTTCGTCCGGGGCGATGCAGAGTCCGCAGGCGATCATCCAGTGCCAGGGCGGCATCCTTATCCAGCCCGGTGTAGGGTTCATCCAGCAGGAGGATGGCCGGGTCATGGAGCAGAGCCCGCGCTATGGCCAGCCGCTGAAGCATCCCGCGGGAATAGGTTCGCACAGGTTTATGTTGGTGTTTGACAAGGTTAACAGAAGCGATGGCCTCTGCCGCTCGCTGCGAGGGATAATCCAGCCGGTAGAGCCGGGCATAATGGTTCAGGTTCTCAACGGCGTTCAGGTCGCTGTAGAACAGGGATTGGTGCCCCAAATAGCCGATCTGACGGCGCAGGGCAGGGTTGCCTTTCAGCGTCATGCCGCTCAGGGTCACAGCGCCGGAATCCGGCCGAACCAGTGATGCGATAATCCGCAGCAGGGTGGTCTTTCCCGCGCCATTGGACCCCACCAGCACGCAAAGGCTCCCATCTGTGACCTCCAGGGTGAGGTCTTTCAGGACGGGCTGCAGGTTAAAACGTTTGGAAAGGCCTTGAACGGCAATTGCAGCTGGTTCCGGGGTCGTTTGGGCAGAAGTCATAGCCTCATTATATTGCATGGCTGATGGCAAATAATAGAACGCGTTCAGATCTGGCGTTTGGTCTGGAGCTGGAAGCCGCAATTGGCGCAGAATTTATCCCCCGCCAAAACCCGCTTGCGGCACTTGGGGCAAAGATAGATGGCATTCTGGTTGACTGGTTTAGCGGTTTTTTGTTGGGATGTTTTTTCTTTATCCTCGGGCTGGTAATGATCCGGGATATCCGTAATGATGGATTTGGTGATCAGGGTTCTTAATTTTTGGGCCTGTTCTCGTTTGGAGTCCAATTTATTCCGCAGCTTGCGCGACGCATGGCCCAGTTCACAAGCTTCTTCCAGCATCTGAATTTCCTGGATCAGCATTTGATACTGCAGTTCATGTTCGGTCTGCGTGACGGGTTCAGTTGGATGAGACCGTCTCAGCCGGATGACGCGCACGATCAGCAGGAGCAGCAGTACGATCAGCAGAGCAAGCAGTTCGAGCAGAAAATAATCCATCAGGAAAAAGTATCCCTAAAAACATTCTATTGAATTTCACCTGATTTTATCCCATATACGGTTTCAAATAACGATAATCCGGGATGTTTCTAAATAACACCCCTGGAGAAAGGTGTTTCAGATTCCAGGGGTGAAGTTAAAAACGATAATTTTGGCAAAGGCTACTGGGCCAGCTTCTTGGCTTCAATTTCCAGAAGCTTATCAAAGGTGGCTTCCTTAAGTCGCCTGACCAGTTCTGCCTGGGTCTCACACCAGACCTCATGAAGGGGGCAGTTGTTTCCAAAAGTGCAGATATCCGGATCCTCAGTGCAATCATTGAGTGTGATTGGGCCATCAATGGCTTCGACCACATCCAGAAGGGAAACATCCTCCGGCTTGCGCGCCAATGAGACGCCGCCCCGGGCACCCCGAGAGGTGTGGATCAGGCCGGCGATGGAAAGCTGGGAAATGATCTTAGCGAGGAAGGAGGGGGGGATTTCCATCTCTTCGGCGATCTGGCTGGTGGCTGTCCGTTGGTTTGAATCCATTCGGGACAGGTAAAGCATTGCACGTAAAGCGTAATCAGCTTGCCTGGTGATTTGCATGTTATTCTCTCTTTGCTTAGGGCTGAAAGGTGAACTTTGACCCGGAGAAAAAGCGGGTTCTCTGTGCGTCAAAGTGTTATTTCTAAAAAAAATATATTTTCTACCTATCAGGTAGAAAATAGCCTTATTGTCTATTTTATCCAATTTGGAACACTTTGTAAAGAAAATTCTCAGGTCTCCATGCGTGCGGTTTCCTATACTAATGAAGGAATATCCTGTTCCGATAGCTTATAATTAAGTAAATCTCTCGACAATTAATGAAATGGGCTATGAAAAAGACAACATTCACTTATTATCACTCGATCACTGTCCGCTATGCCGACCTGGACCCCCAGGGGCATGTCAATAATGCGGCCTATATGACCTATCTGGAGGCCGCCCGCCTGGGCTATTATGAACGCTCCGGCATCTGGTCGCCCGCAAGCGGCGATCATACCGGGATGGTGGTTGCCCATGCGGGAATTGATTTCCTCGCGCCGATCGCTTACGGCCAGCCCCTGCGGGTGGGTGTACGGCTGGAAAAGATGGGGAACAAGAGCATGGTTTTTGCTTTTTTGGTGGAGGCGGCTGATGGCAGCCAGGTATTCGCCCGCGGCCAATCCGTGATGGTGGCCTATGACAACGCCAACGAAACCAGCCGGCCAATCCCGCCCGAGTGGCGGAAGAAATTATCCGATTTTGAAGGGAATAAACAAAAATGACTAAACTGCCTGAAATTAACACCACTGAAATGCTGGATTTCCTGAGTCGGCTGCTCAATACGCACAGCCCAACAGGCTTCACCGATGGCGCGATTGCCCTTTGCGAAGAGACCCTTTCCGGGCTGCCGGGGGTGGCGCTGCACCGCACGAACAAGGGCGCGCTGGTTGCCGTGGTGGAAGGCGAAACGGATGGCCCCTGGCGGGCTTTGACTGCCCATGTGGATACGCTGGGTGCGATGGTCAAACAGGTGAAGAGCAACGGCCGCCTCAAGGTCACTAAATTGGGCGGTTATGCCATGAACGCGGTGGAAGGTGAAGGCGTTTGGGTTTACCCCCGCAAGGGCGACCCCGTCCGGGGATCGCTGCTGTTGAACAAGGCCTCCAGTCATGTATACGGTGGGGATGTGAACAAGACCGAACGCAACGAGGACACCATGGAGATCCGGCTGGATGCACGCACGACCAGCGCTGCTGAGACCGAAGCTCTGGGAATTGGCGTGGGTGATTTTATCGCCTTTGACCCGCGGGTGGAGATCACTAATGGGTTTGTGCGCTCCCGTCATCTGGATGACAAGGCCTGCGTGGCCAATATCATCTATGCGCTCAAAGCGCTGCTGGATGCCGGATTGAAACCCAAAGTTAAAACTGTGCTGCATATTAGCAATTATGAAGAGGTGGGGCACGGCGCGGCGGCGGGCATTCCGGACGAGGCGGCCGAACTGATTTCGGTGGATATGGCGGCCGTGGGTGATGGACAGGCCTCGGATGAATTCCATGCCACCCTGTGTGTCAAGGATTCCGGCGGCCCCTATCATTACGGCCTCAACCAGCGCATGCGCGACCTGGCGGAAAAATTCGAGATACCCTATAAGGTGGATATTTACCCCTATTACGGTTCTGATGGCGAAGCATTCTGGCGGGCGGGCGGCAATGTTGCCGTGGCGCTGATCGGCCCGGGGGTGGATGCTTCTCATAACTATGAGCGCACCCACACGGAAGCGCTGGAAGCGACCACGCGCTGGTGCCTTGCTTATCTGCTCAACTGAGACAGGTTTTTCATGCCCAACCTTCAGCATTGCCTGCAAGATCATGACCTGGGGTTCCTTGAGATTGTTGCCGAACTCTGGGGCGTGGATTTGACCGCGCTGGACGCACGGCAGGGCCTGCCGCGGCTGGCAGAATCCCTTCTGATTTCTGCTCTGGTGCTGGAGATGGCTGAGGCGTTGCCCCAGAATGCCCGGCAAGCGCTGAACGCTCTGCTGGCGAATGATGGCTGGATGCCCTGGAGCCGCTTTGTCCGTGATTTTGGCGGCCTGCGCGAGGTCGGACCTGGCCGCCGGGACCGCGAAAAGCCCTACCTGAAACCGATTTCCGCCACCGAAGTGCTCTGGTATCGGGGTCTGATTGGGAGGGATTTTCTCCGGCGGGATGGCGAACTGCAGGAATGCGCCTATATCCCCGATGACCTGTTGGCATTACTGCCGCCGGTGGGTCCGTTGGGGGAAAAATCGCCGGGACGGGAAGCCTCGCCGGGAGAAGTAAAATTTGTACGCCCGGCCACGGATCGGGTGCTGGATCATAGCTGTACTCTGCTGGCTGCGCTGCGTCTGAGCGCGCCGGACCGTTCTCCTGCGCTGGCGGCCTGGCAGCCGTCGGTTGAGGTGGTGAGAACGCTGCTGGGCGCGGTGAAACTGATCACCGCCGATGAGCAACCCGTGGCGGAAGATGCCCGGCCATTTTTGGAAATGTCCCGCGGCGAGGCGCTGGCCTGGCTGGTGATGGGCTGGCGCAGTTCGGATGACTTTAATGAACTTCGTCTGCTGCCCGCTGTGGTTTGCGAAGGCGCCTGGCGGAACGATCCCCGAGAGGCGCGGGAACAGGTGCTGGATTGGATGGGAGATTTGCCGGAGGGTGTCTGGTGGAACCTGGACTCTTTCGTGGCGGCGATCTTTGAACGGACGCCGGATTTTCAGCGGACGGCCGGGGATTTTGACACCTGGCTGATCCGCGATGCGGCAACCGGAGAATCGCTGAGTGGGATCAATCACTGGTCTGAGGTGGATGGCGCTCTGATCCGCTACCTGATCACCGGACCGATGCACTGGCTGGGCCTGGTGGACCTCGCCTCCCCAGCTGAGGATCAGGCTGTTACGGCGTTCCGGTTTTCCAATTGGGCGGCGGTTCTGCTGATAGGGCGGCCCGCTGCTGATCTTGATGAAGAGGAGCAGCCTCTCAAAGCCCTATCGGATGGCAGGATCATCGTCGGGCGCTTGTCTCCCCGGGCGGCCCGTTACCAGGTCTCACGCTTTGGCCTCTGGCTGGCTGAGACGGATGAGTCCTATACCTATCAGCTTACCCCCCAGTCATTGGAAGAGGCTGTCAGTCAGGGATTGAAGGTTGCCCACCTGGAAACACTGATGAGCAAGTATGGTGAGCCGCTGCCACCCAGCCTGGTGGAAGCCCTCCACCAGTGGGAGAAGAGCGGCGGTCAGGCCCGCATCCATCCCTGTGTAGTGCTGCGGGTGGAAGACCCAAAGATCCTGAAAGCGCTGCGCAGTACCCCTGCGGAGCGTTTCCTCGGCGATTTTCTCGGCCCAACCGCAGTAATTATCCATCCCGGCGCGGCAGAGAAGGTTCGCGCAGCGCTGACCCGGATGGGCTATTTTGCAGATCTGGATTTCACCGGAGAAGCTGGTGAGGATGTGCCGGATGAAGAAGCGTAATCGAGCAACGATGACAGGCCCTACAGAACCCCGTGACTCCACCCGGCTTGTTCACCCGCGGCGGCCTTTTGCCCTGCGGCTGATCTTCTGGATGCTGGTTCTTTGGACGGTGTTGGGCTGGCTGCGCTTTGGGAAGGCTTTGCAGAATAGAGAACTCATCCTTGCCTACACTTCGTTGGGTATTTTTGTGTATATGATTGGTCAGGGGGTAATTTGGGGGTTGATCGGGCTGCCCGCACTCTGGGGGTTGAACTTTCGGAGCAGCTGGGCGCGCTGGGTGATTGGCGTGGACGCGCTGCTCTATCCGGCAATCTACTGGATGGAGAGGGTCTTTCTCTGGCAGGATGAGAACAGCCAGGGCAATTGGCCGTTCATGCTGATGCTGACCCTGATCTGGCTGGGCGTGGTCCTGTGGGGCCTGTTTGGCAAAGCCGGACGGGCTTATTTTCGGAGAAGAAGGCGTGATGGAATATCTGGAGCAGGAAGTCAAATTTTATATTGAGGATCTGGACAGGCTGATTGCCCGGACCCAGGCCACCGGTGCGGATCTTGTTCGCCCGCGCATTCTGGAACGGAACCTGCGGCTGGATACGCCAGAGGGTGAATTCCTGCGGGATAGCCGGGTGCTGCGGATCAGGCAGGATGACCGGGTTCGGGTGACCTATAAGGACAATGCTCACAGCAAGAAAGGCACGGTGGTGAGGACGGAGATTGAGTTCACTACCAACGACCTTGAGGTAACGCGAAAATTCTTTGAGGCGCTGGGTTATCAGGTGACCGTGATCTATGAAAAGTATCGCCAGGTCTACCAGATTGGCGACGTTGAGGTGATGATTGACGAACTGCCCTTTGGTAATTTCGTCGAGATTGAAGCGCCCAACGCCGTACTGATCGAAGGTGTGGCTCAGATGATGGGGTTGGATTGGTCAAAGAGCATCAACACCAGCTATTTGGGGCTGTTTGCCATTGCCCGTAAACACCGGGGATTTGATTTTCGGGACCTGACGTTTCACAATTTCGAGGGGGCACCCATCACCGCAGCAGATTTGGAGGTCCAGCCCGCCGATTGAGGTTGGATTAACGAAAAACCACCGGAAGATAAGATTTGAGCGGCCAATCCACTGGTATAAAGGATACCCAATCATATTGGGCCTGTAAGGGGCCGCTGTAGACGAAATCCTCCAGCCAAGCATTGACAGAGTCGGTCCCCGGCTAGAAGTTCATCATGATTCGGCCGGGTGTGGAGGGCAGAGTCCCATTGCTGCCGTCCTCGGTGTGGACCAGTGATTCATCCACATACCAGTTGATTGCATCCGGCATCCACTCGATGCTGTAAGTATGGAAATCAGCGGAAGCGTCAAATTCCAGATCGATATGGACCTCGTGTTCCCCAATCCCGCCAGTGAAATAGTTGGTTTGCAGCTGGTTAGGGTTATTCCCGGTGATCTCGACATCAATCTCATCCCAGGGGTTACCCTCGGAGGGGCCGGTGTAGATGAAGAAACTGCTCACCACGCCCTCCTGGGCGACGGCTTTCATCCTGACGGTATAGGTGCCGTATTGATAGTGCCCATTCGAGCGATATTCCCCCGAGGCATAGTCCAGCCCACCGCAGCCGCCAGGGCAGCCGTCCTCGTTCAATCGTAGTGAGAGGAGGCCGGAGGAGAAGGTGGCGTTATCAGCCTGCCACCAGCAATCGAAGGGGTCGCCGTTGGTCCAGCCATCCGCCTTGTGCCAGAGCGTTGTGTTGTCAGAATCGAAGTGATCCGTGAAGGCCAGGAAGGATGTACTCCGTGTTTGGGCCTGGGTGGTGAGTGGGGGACAGCTTAAAACAACAATGCCGCCGATCAGCAGGGCGAGCACCAAGGTGACGAGAGAATGTTTCTTTTCCACAGTGTATTCTCCAGTGACTATTCTCAGGATTAATTTAAAAAATCAGGCCTTATAGAGCCTGATTTCATTTTGTCATTTCGTGGCATCCACAGTGGGTTAAAATATTACGGAATCAGGAAATCCCATGGGTTTACCCGGCCGTAGTCGTCATTGCGCATCTCAAAATGCAGGTGCGCACCGGTGGATTGACCCGTGTTGCCCATCAGGCCGATGATCTCACCCTGATTGACTTCCTGCCCACAGGTCACGTTGACCTGGCTCAGATGGGCATACAGGGTCTGCCAGCCGGAACCGTGGTCGACCACGATCATCTCACCATAGCCATAGTCATTCCAGCCGGCATAGGTCACTACGCCGCTATCAGAGGCATAGATCGGGTTGCCCAGACTGCCGGCGATATCGATCCCGAAGTGGTTGGTTTCAGGGGTATAGTCGTAACCGGAAAGGTAATGTTCGGTCGTCGGCCAGATGAAGGTGCCTGTCCCGATTATGCCGTTGTACGATTCGGTACAAGCGCCGAGACCGAGATATTTGGCGGTGGCGGGTTCGGCCCGGGTGATGCGGGGGGTGGACCAGTCGGTGTAAGTCCCCTTACCGCCGGGGATCACCAGCATGGTGTCCGGGGCGATGTTGGGGTCAGCGTAATCGCCAATGGTTTCGGGGTCAAGGTTGTTGCCGGACCAATTGATAATGTCTTCGGGGGTCACGCCGTAAACCATGGCCACGCCGTTCAGCCCCTCACCGGCGCTCCACATATGGTAGACGCCATCTACCGGCAGGATGTTAAGCACCTGACCCGGCACGATGAAGTGAGGGTTATCACCCAAAGCATAGCGGTTGCCCCAAAGGATGGTTTCCGGCTGGAGGTTGAATCTCTCGGCGATTGAAAAGATTGAATCGCCAGGTTCAACGGTGTAACGGATCACATCCTGGCGATCCTCTATTGATGGCAGAACGGTGTGCAAATTGGCCTGGCGGTCAATACCGGTGGAGATGGCGCCACCCATGGCGAACTCTGGCGCGGTGATCATGGCGGTCGGCTCTGTGACGGAATCGGCCAGGACAATATTGTCAGTGTTGCCGCTCAGTTCGGTCTCGGGGAGGTTAAAAGCTTTCATAACGCCAACCACCACCAGGATCAGGATCAACGTGATCGCTGCTGTGGAGAAGCGCAGGGTCGAATCGCCCAAACCGAGACGGCGCAAGCGTTCCCAGATCCGGTTCAGCCCGGGCTGCTGGGATTCGATTGTGGTATCAGAAGTGGGATCGGCTTCGGCGGGGATAATTTCCCGATTTTGCCAGGGATGGGTTGGTTCAGCCATTTAAAAACTCCGTAAAAGAGTCTAACACGTTTTATGATGAAAGGGAACAGGGCGGCTAGGAAGGTAAAAGGGGGTATCCAGTGTCGGATGAGGGGAATATGGGCGCACCTCATCACCCCTTTCCGCCTTCGGCACCCTTCCCCTTACGAGGGGAAGGGAAGGGGATGGGGTTGAGAATCCTCGCCTGATTGCAGAAATTGTTAAGTGGGTCGCCGCCCCACCAAAGATTAGGGTTTCAGCCGCTGGTCGCAGGTTTCCCGGTAACCGCAACCCGAACAGCGGCGGGGATTGTTATGAGACCTTTCCAGCGGGGTCCGGCGGCGGGAATGGGAACGGATTTCTTTCACCAGCGTCAGGAGTTCCTCCCGCAGTTCCGGTGTATAGTCGATTTCAAAGGTCTCCCGGGGGTAACGCAGCAGGCCATAAGGCGGTGACTTACCGGTGGTCACTTCCACCAGGTAACAGTAGGCGGCCAGTTGAATGATATGCGAATCGTAGGGGGCGGTCGGCGTGCGGCCGGATTTGACTTCCACCGGCACCGGTATGCCATCGGCATAGACGAGGTAATCCGGCTTGCCAGCCAGACCCAGCTTGGGGTCATAGAGTGCCTGATGGTTGGGCTGCCACTCTCCGACGTCAGTGTAGCTGATCCTGCCTGCAGGCAGGCCTGCCTGGCTGCGCTGGCGATTTGCCAGCCAGAGGAACAGGATCGCGACGGCGATCAGGGCCAGTGCGAGCCAGATCATGGGCCGAAGAAGGAAAGGGTCAGGTAGAAGGTTAAAACCACCAGGCCGGCCAGCAGCAGAACCCAGCCCAGAAAGCGAAACCCGCCAGCGATGAACACCTTGCGGCCGTGCAGGGTGTGGTGGCGGGTTCCGGCGGCCATGGCTTCCTGGTTGCCGGATTCAACCCCCTCTTTCCGGTACCACCAGGCGCGCTGGCAATAAAGATAGGCACCCAGATCGGATGCGTTAATTGTCTTCATCGGATTCTTCCATTTCAGAAAGCTGCGCTGAAAAGTTCAGAATCGTTTTTTCCAATTCCTGCTGGCGGAAACTAATGGCGATATCCGCCTGGGTCCGTTCGATGATGCTGCGGGCGATGTCGGTTCGACGGCGAAGGCCGTAGGTGAGCGCATCGGGGAAATCCATGGTGACCAGTTGAGAATAGATGTCCTCCATCACGTTCATCAGGCGATCCACCTCGGGTGAGTGGCCGTGGCGGATGATGTCCATGATGCGACGGCGCAGTTCACCGACCACTTCGGAGAGGCCGTTCAGATAGGTGGCATATTCCACCTGGAGGTCATCCGGGCCGGGCCATTCCTGGTTCAGGATGGTGGCGACGGTCAGATGCGCTTCGCAGTATTCCTTGAGTGCGTCCTGAGCATAGCCGGAGAAATACAGGTCCGGGTCACCGGATAGGCTTTCCCGAATCGAGCGGGCCAGTTTGTCCGCTTCTGCCAGGTTTTCACGAGCCACCTCGGCGTCTTCCCGGTGGATGGCGCGGATGGCGTGGGCAGCATGGCGAGTGAGCACCCGGCTTTGAGCCAGGGCCTGATCGCGAATGGCGTTTTTGCGTTCAAATGATTCTCGGATGCGATCGGCAAGTTCTTCGATATTAACCATTGGGCTTCTCCGGGTCGTCGTTGGCTCGGAAAAGCTCGTCTGCCAGCGTGTGCTTGCCGGGCAGGCTGATCTGTCCGAATTTATTTTCGTAACGTTTGATGTTTTCATTCATCGCACCTAGAAAGAGTTTGGCCGCGGTGGGAGACATCACAATGCGGGAATTCACAGTGGGCTCCTTGATGCCGGGCAGCAGCAGGGAAAAATCCATCACAAATTCAGCCGCGGTGTGAGAGATCCGGACGAAGTTGACATATTGCGCTTCGAGGTCATCCGGGAGGATGAAATTCGGTATGGGATTGGCCATTATTGCTCCATTCTAGAAGGGGATATCGTCGTCTTCTGCGCCCCCTGCGGCATCACCCATGTCTTGTTCAATGCCGGCACCCTCGCCCCGGCCGGTCGGCAGGAAGCGGACGTTGATGGCATTCACTTCAAAGGAAGCGCCGCTGGTGCCGTCCTTGCGGGTGTAGACCCGGGGGCCACCAGACTGGGGGTCCGGCCGCAGACGGCCAATGACCAGCACTGGACGACCTTTGCTGAGGTATTGGTTGCAGGCTTCAGCCTGTGCGCCCCAAACAGAAATCCGGAACCAAGTGGTTTCATCAACCTTTTGTCCGGCGTTGTTGGTGTAGGAGCGTGAAGCGGCAACGGGGAAACTGGTAACTGCCTGTCCGCTGGGGGTAAACCGCATGACCGGGTCGTTGCCGAGGTATCCGACGATGGTAAGTTGTTGAAACATTATCTCTCCCTTTCCTTAATTTATGAGGACTGACTCTATTTTACTTCATTTCCTAGGGCTCTCCCCATTCCACCGAATACCAGCGCATGTAGGTCTCCAGATGTCTGGACCAGTAATCTTCAGTGTGGCCGCCGGTAAAGAGATACCATTCATGGGGAATACCGTTAGCGTCCAGCAGGTTAGCGAAATCTTCGGCTGTCTTCCACTCCTGATCGTTGTTGCCGATATCGATGAAATATAAAGGCAGTTCTTCGTCAGCAAGGCCCAGCCAGCTGGGCAGGCGTCTGGCATCCGCCTCGAAGAGTGGCAGACTGTGAGCGCTAACCCGTGAGAATAGTTCATAGTGCTCAAAGCCCAGGTGCATGGCCCAGGCTGCACCGCGCGACACACCGGCAATGGCCCGATAGTCCCTTTCAGACAGGGTTTGATAATGTTCATCTACCCAGGGGATCAGGTCTGAAACCAGTGCGTTGCCAAACTGGGAGATCTGGGGTGCGGTGAAAGGTGATTCTAGCGGCATTACTGCAATGAAAGGCGGGATCTCCTCTTCGGCGATCAGGTCGTCCATTGTTGAAACCAATCCCAACCGCTGCCATTGGTCCTGCCGGTAGGATAGCCCGTGCAGCAGGTAAACCACGGGATAGCGAATATCGGGGTACTTGCTGTAACAGGGGGGCAGGTAGACATCATAATAGAGGGTATCACCCAGCACCTCGCTGGCCATCTGCTCGTTGGCCACCGTCCCGCCCTGCAGGTGGCAATCCGGCGTGGGCGTTGCTTGGATGGGTTCCGCGGTGACCTGTTCGGTGGCTTCCGGAGTGGGTGAAGAAATGGCCGTGGCGGGTGCCTCAGCGGTTGTCGTTGGCGTGAACGCAGGGATTTCGGATTGCGTCTGGCAGGCACTGAGCGCAAGCATCAACACCAGGAGGGTGAGGAGTTTCAGGAATAAGGGGGTGGCTTGACGTTTGGTCATGGTTCGGATTATACTCTTATCTGCCGGGGTGTAGCGCAGTCGGCCAGCGCGCCGCGTTTGGGACGCGGAGGTCGGCGGTTCAAGTCCGCCCACCCCGACCT
>Ga0209121_10000171_pt1 | contig 66331 bp, 58 predicted proteins | sample Cruoilmetagenom3_FD_187292 | JGI IMG/M metagenome (GOLD analysis project Ga0209121, IMG submission 187292) | Oil polluted marine microbial communities from Coal Oil Point, Santa Barbara, California, USA - Sample 3 (SPAdes) (version 2) | ecosystem: Environmental > Aquatic > Marine > Oil seeps ...
GGCCGGAATCGAACCGACAACCTACTGCTTAGAAGGCAATTGCTCTATCCAATTGAGCTACAGGTACACAACAGGCCTATTTTATCAGAAAAAGAGTAATTCTTAAACACTTCTATTCATTTTCTACAGTATCTTTCTCTATTTTTACATCTACTCTCCCCTGTCTAGAGGGAAAATGACGAAGCTTTTGTGGGAAACTTGTTGGTATGAATTCTATACTAGGATTACCTGAGGTAAAAGAAAGACTATTAATATATTCATTACCATCTTCCCAGCTCATACCCTTCAAATCATTTACTATTGCCTCTTTATTAACAGAAGGCTCTACAGAACTAGAAGCTATTAATTTTATCTTAATATCACCCTCACTCTCTTCCACAGTTAATTCCTTATCAATATCCCCTGTTAATGTAAGAGCTATCCCTTCGCTGTTCTCAAATAGGTTTTGGTTTAAAGCTGCTTCTGTAAGTAAAGTGTTCAAACCCTCATCAACACCATGAGTATAGTAATATGTGGCTGTAGAAACCACCTCTAGTGATATATCAGATGAACTTGTTTCTGTACCAATTGCTACCGCAGTATTTATACTTCCTTCTGTAACTTTACTCTTAACTGTATTTTCAATTATTTTCCATTCTCCACTAGCCTCATCTAAAGAGTTAACAGACTCCTCTGTTGCTATCTCAGTAAGTTCTTCTATTTTGGTGTTTACATCAGCTTGTGAAAGTACAGTGTATGTTTCCTTAGAACCACCAGTAAAAGCTGCAGAATTTACAGCATATACCTTAGTTGCATCAAAACCATTGATACTAAAATATTTTCCAGAAGGGATATTATATTCCTCTCCTACTTCTATAGCTTCAACACCTACAGTACCATAGCTATTACAAGTGATAGTTAGATCTCCTGTTAGTAAATACTTCTTTCCATCTGTCTCTGTTTGATGTCCAACATATACACTAACTGCTTCATCTGCATCAGTACAACCTTCTGGATTAATATATGAAATGGTTACACTTCCAGTTGCCTTATCTCCTCTGTATGCTACTCCAGTTGCATCCACTGTATCAGAGACACTCTTGGTTGCACTTTCTGTTTTAATAGGGATCTCTAATGATTCAAAATCTATTTCATTTATATTTTCGTTCCCAGTAAATATCTTTTCTACCTCTACAGGCTTAGATTGGATAGGGATGGTTACTTTTACATATGGGGCAAATTTGTAATAGAGGAAGGCAACAAGTAAAAGGACAGAGAATAGAGGAATTATGAGTTTCGGAATTAATTTTATAAGTTTATTCTTTAAATCGCCCTTATCAATCCCTTTCCTTTGTGGAAGGTTCCCGGTTATGGGGTTTATCTTATTAGAAGGTTTCTCTTTCTTTTTAAATAATTTTGGTAAAGAGAGTTTTGGTAAAGAAAACTTCTTCTTAGGTTTCTGTTTAATAGGATCTGGGATATCCTTAAAATCTTTCTTTGTTAGATTCCTCTGTTCAGGTTCTGTTTGATCATCTTTTGTCATATTAATATCTTGATCAATTACAATATCTGTATCACCTGGAGTACTTGTGTTAACCATCCCATCCTTTTTTCTGTTTTTACGATTCTTACGGAGTACCGAATTAACTCTATCCTCAAAGGAGGTTATATTGGCGGATTTATATTTTTCAGGCAATATTTTTTTATCAATACTAAAACGAGCATTATAGTCTGTTTGAGCATTTAACCAAACCTCTTTCGTAGGATTTGTTGGGGTATCTATTACTGTAATCCCTGCTATTTTGGCATTTCGTATCCCAGTAGGATTATTAAGGATTTGTAATACCAGTAAAGCTTTCTTCTCATCTACAGTATCTAGAATAACTTTGAGATTTATTGAGCTGATTAAAATTTCTGAGCCCTCTGTAAAAGTAACTAATATTTTCTTTCCATCAATATTAGATATATTTCTAACAATATCTATTAATTCATCTTGTGATTTTACAACTACCTTTTTAAAATTCTCTTTCATATTAATTGCCTCCAACAATATTAATATTTTTCTTCTCTATCTCTTGGTCATATGCAAATTTAGCAAGAGAGGCAGGGGTAATATCGTATATATTTTTTAATTTCCCACTACTGTCTGTAATATTTGAGAGTAAGTTGGGAGAGTAGATCTTTGTTTGAGGAACTACTGGGAATGGTAGAAGCCTCTTCCATGGGAATTCCATCATCACTTCCTTTATCTCAGGAAGTAATGCACCACCACCACAAAGATATATTTGAGAAGGGAAGATATCAACATCATCACAGGATTCTAATGCTGCTTTTAATGTTTTCATCCAGAGTTTTGCTGTATTGTATGAGATTGTTTGTATTTTTTTTGAAAGGTTTGGTGTAAGGCCTTTTTTTGAATATTTAATTTTTCTTTGTTCTGCGTGTCTGTAATCTAAATTGAGAGCTTTAGCAATTTCTTTTGTAAATACCCTACCTCCAAATCCAAACATTTTTGTTTCTGTAACATTTCCTTTTTCTACAACAGCTATATCTGTAGTACCACCTCCAATATCTATGAAAATACCATTGAAGTCAGAATCTGATGATCCTGCAAAGGCTCTCGCTACAGCGAATGGTTGTGATACTATCCCAAGAAGGTTTAACTTTAAGGACTTTGCGACCTGTTTTAACGCAGATACATATGTTTTTGGAGCAAAGGATGCATAGAAGTGTAGTTTAACGTCTTTCCCTTTATATCCGACTAAACTATTAACAGGCATTCCACCTATCTCTGTACCAGTTGGGGTAATGTGTAAGATGTCTATATCTTCATATTTAAGTCCAATTCGTTGACTAAGATCTTCTCTTCCTCCTTGTTCTATTCTATTCTTTATCTTCGCAATTATCTTTCCTTCTTCTTTTTCTGTTACCTCATTATCAAAGTTAGTTTCTCTTTGGTAATTAACTACAATAGATACTCCTTGTATGTATTCTCCTGCAATACCCATGATGACATTTTTGGGGTATTCTTCCTCTAGAAGGTCTTTTGTGAGTTCTTCTATACAGAGTTTACAGTTTTCAAGTACAGTATCAAGGTTACGGATAGAGCCAGATTTCATAGCATGTTCTTGTTGTTGTATTTTGGCAATCCTTTTTATATTGACACCCAGATTATCTGTAGCAAAGAGCATACTTTTCAATACTTCCGTACCAATATCTAAGGCAACATTGTTAGATTGACTTTCTAACAAATCAGTTTTTGTAGACTTTTTAAGAAAAGGCAGATTCAACATTGTAGTAAAAGTATATCATATATTTTACTTTTCTATATTGTTACTACAAGTATTATTGGTTCTCTTTCAGTCTTTTTAAATATGTACTTACTTAGTCTAAATTCAAGCATTTTTTGTAGTTCTTTGGTTACAAATTTTTTCTTTTTTTGTGATTTATTAACCCATTCTCTATGTGTATCATATGTAAGATTTTCGATTTCTTTCAGTATCTTTTGAGACTTTTTCATATATATGAACCCTCTTGATATGAACCTAGGTCTACCAATTATTCGTTTATTTTTGGAACTTAGGTTGAGTAATACAGTGAATATTCCAAACTCTGCCAGTTGTTTTCTGTCTCTGAGTACAATATCACCAATATCTCCTACCCCGAGTCCATCTATGAGGATTGGTTTAGATTCAATTTTCTTACCTTTTTTCCAGTATCTACCATTAAATCGCCAAGTTTGTCCATCGTCTGTGATGAGGATATTTTCTTCTTTTGTTCCCCACTTAAGAAAATTTTGTTTATTAAAATATCTGAAAGTTAGAGGACCGTGTACTGGCATGACAGTTTTGGGTTGTATGAAGTCAAACATCATTTTCATATCTTCTTGGTATCCATGACCAGTTGAATGTACCTTATTTTCGGCACTGTCTTTTATTAATTCAACTCCTAAGGCTATTAGTCTGTTAGTCATTTGTTCTATTTTAGTAACATTTTCTGGAATTTCAGAGGAGGACATTATTACAAGGTCTCCCTTTCTTATCTTTATGAATCTATGTTCGTTTAGAGATATCCTATTCAATGCTGCATATCTTTCTGCTTGGCTTCCAGTTGTCAAAAGTAGTAGTTTGTTATCAGGATATTTTCGCATCTCTCCTTCTTTAATTATTAATCCTTGAGGAATATTTAGATATCTTTGTTTCTGAGCAATCAATATTGTTTGTTCCAGACTTCTTCCAGAGAGTACAACCTTCTTTCCTGTTTTTTTAGCAATTTCGATAAGGGTGTATAGTCGTGTAAGTAGTGAAGAGAATGCTGCAACAATAACTCTTCCTTCTGCTTTTGATATTACCTTATACAGGTTATTAGCAATTTCTGTCTCAGAAGGGGCTTTCCCAGGAGTACTTGCGTTTGTACTTTCCATCATCGCAAGGTCTATTCTTCCTCTCAAGGATTTAAGATGTTCGTAGTCTGCTTCTGGTTCGTTAGCTGGGTTAGTGTCAATTTTGTAATCACCTGATATGAATACATTCCCATTTGGTGTTTCGACAAATATTGCGAATGCGTCTGGGATACTGTGGTTAATACCTATAAAGGTGACTTTGAAGTACTTTCCTACCCTTACAGTAGTTCTTCTTTTTACAGCATGTATTTCTGTTTTATTAAGTAGTCCATGTTCTTCTAGTCTTGCTTCTATTAATGCTTTAGCAAAATTCCCAGCATATACTGGGGGGAAATCTAGGTCAGGGAGTAAATATCTTAGGGCTCCTGTATGATCTAGGTGTCCATGTGTAATTACTATTCCTTTTACCTTATGTTTATTTTTTCTTAAGTAACTTGTATTGGGTATTAGGTAGTCTATTCCGTACATATCATGTCCTGGGAATGAGTATCCTGCATCTATAATGAGGATTTCATCCTTGTATTCTAAGAAATTACAGTTTCTTCCTACTTCTGTTGTACCCGAAAGTGTACATAGTTTTAATTCTTCTTTTTTATTATCCATTTTTTTATATTTAAAATTATCAATCCGTTTTAATTCTAGGATTATTGAATATATGTATTAGTAAACCAATGTATTTACTAATTTCTTAACTATTGGTGGAGAAATCCAATACTGTTTAAAGATACTTTATTCTTCATTAAGAATGCAAGTATTTTATGAAGACGGGGGTATTCTAGCATATATATATGGATATGGGAAGGGGTTGTAGTTTGTTCTATAGGTTGTGAGGGGTTTTGTGTTATGGTAGAATATTTCAATTAAATTAGAAGTTTAATTAGTTATGGTATTTCCTACACATGAAAGACCATCACCCGAACAAATCACACAGGATTTTCTAAAAAAGCAGGAGTATAAATCTATGAGAGGATTTAAAAATCATATTATAGAAATGATAAGACAAAGGATTGATGAAGCGGGAGGTTCGATAGAAAAGACCTCTCAGGGTAATTTAATATCTTCCAAGGATTCGAAAAGTGAATGGACAAAAACTCAGATTATTTTGAAAGGTTTGTTAGGACAGTCTTACGATTACCAATATCTTAATTGTGTCAAAACTGCAAAAGGATTCGATGGTTGGAAATCTTCCATGAGGTTTTCTTTCTGTGACTATGATGATAGCCCTAAAGAAGAAATTATATCCCCTATAGATATTGCTAATAACACTGAGCATTTTTATGTAAGTATTTTCGTTCCTAAGGAACGTTTTGAAACCGCTTTCCCAACATATACTCAATTCCCGATGGATAAAATTAGAAATGGGAGTGAATGGATAAATGCAAATAAGCAAAATATTGTAAAATATGTTCCAGAAGAAGAGCATGTTGGATACATAGTGACTCTAGATTTAATAAAAGAGGGTTTCCTTACAACAGAGGCCACTAAAGGAATAGAAGTAGATAGTAAGAGTAATTCAAAATAAGTTATGAATTTATGCTAGGAGTAGTAAAATCCTTTGATACAGAGGTAACAAGTTATTTGGAGAAACTCCCTTTACCTGAAGCTGAAGGGGAGCTGAGTATGATGGGAATTTGTACAGTAGTGGTATGGATAATTTTGATACAGTCCGACAGGAAATAGAAGAAAATGGGTTTTCTGTGATTACTTCTGTAGGCAGTACTTTATTATGTAAGCAATTAATTGAGCAACTACAAGGAATAAAGAGTCAGGATTTCTCTTTCTCAAATCATTACATACCTTTTGAAGTTTACATAATGTTTAATCCTGATAGGGTAACAATTATCTAGGGAAACTACAGAACTGTTAAAAAGTATCCAGTGGATGAGAGGTGTAAATTCAGGATTTGGAACAAAGGTAAAAACACAGGGATTATTCTTATAGAGAATATAGATACAGAAGGATAAATACTCCTTGTTTATCTCCCTCATTTTTGTTGATATAATAAAAATACTTGATTAATCAATTCAATATTGTAAAGCAAGGGTTCTAGGGTTTGTTTTTTGTATATCCCAAAGTATTATTATACTGATATGGCGTACATATTATATTGAGAAATCTCGTATATAATGTTATCGTAGAAATATAATAAATTTTAATAAATAAAGAAATGAGTGATATTCCTGGTGTAGGTAATGAAAAAAGCCTTCCTAACGAAGGTAAACAAATAGCTAATACTCCTGGTGCAGGTGATAAAGAAGGCTTTTATAACTATAGGGGACAAATAACTCATATTCCTGGTGCAGAAAAAGTAGCATATGCTATGAAAAACTTTGGAATGGATGCAGCTTCTCGAGCAGAGGTTACTGCCAAGAAAGATTACGAGACTGGCATGACCGAACAGGAAAGAGAGAATATGGGGATAACAAATATGCTACTAGAGGAATTTCCAGATGCTTTTGAGAAGATAATTGATGCTAATGGGAATCCCGTATATAGAGTAGGAGAAAGTCAGACCTTAGGGATTTTTAAAGAGGGTATGGAGGAAGGGGAATTGATGGCGAAACTTCAAAAGGAAAGGGCGAAGATAGATAAATTGGTAGGTAAAGGCTTAAGTGCAGGTAGAAACAGGTTTTTACAGAATCTCTGTACGACTAATGGTGCTGTTTACTTTTCAAGATACGGTATTACTACGGGGCCATCTAGCTACTTTGACAAATCCGACATAAATTCCTTCAAAACTAACGAACAATCCCTTAGATCTTTCCCAAATGATGTTTTGGAAACATTTTTTAAAGTGCTTGCCAGACTGGACGTTATAGGTGAAGTAGCTAAAGAAGTGAGAGCCAAAGATCCGAGAAGTATTACAAACCTCCGAGCTCTTGCTCAAGCAGTTAAAAATCAGAATGAAGAAACATCTGGGCTTAATAACGTAGGATAGAATATAATTACAATCTTTCAATCAATCTTATATTACTGATATAATATGTTCAGTATTTTGTTGTTAGATATACAAAGATGAAAGAACTATCAAAATCATTTAATGCTCAACAATTAGAACCCGAAATATACTCTAAATGGGAACAATCAGGAAGGTTTAACCCTGATAATATGGAAAAACACCTTAAAGAAAAAGGTTTTAAGGTTAAATCCCCATTCACGATTACACTACCACCACCAAACGCTAACGGGAACCTACATCTTGGACATATGTGTGGCTACTCATTCCATGATGCCATTGGAAGATATATGAGGATGACAGGACACCCCACTTTACTACTACCCGGTAAAGACCATGCGGGTATACAAACAGAAACAGAGTTTACAAAAAAACTAAAAGGTGAGGGTAAGGATAAATGGGAAATGGGAAGAGAAGAGTTCTACAAACAGTGCTATGAATTCTGTATGACTAACGCATCCAATGCTAGAGATCAAGAAAAGAATATTGGTCTAAGTGCCGATTACAGCAGAGAGTTCTTTACACTAGATCCAAGATTAACAAAGATCATATATGAAACATTTGAAATGATGTTTAAAGAAGGAATGGTGTATAGGGATAAGAGGATTGTAAATATATGTCCTCATTGTAAAACTGCATTAGCAGATATTGATACAGAACACGAAGAAAGAAGAGGAATATTCGCATATATTAAATACCCTATTGTTGGAGAAGAGGATAAATATATTACAGTAGCAACTACCCGTCCAGAAACAATGTTGGGAGATACTGCTCTAGCAGTAAACCCTGAGGACTCTAGATATATAGAATATATTGGTAAGAAGGTAATATTACCGATTGCTAACAGGGAGATACCTGTAATTGCAGAAAAGGAAGTAGATATGGAAACTGGTACAGGTGCACTTAAGGTTACACCTGCTCACTCCCCTATTGATTTCGAAACAGGGAAGAAACACAATTTAGATGTTGTAAATGTGATAGATGAAGAGGGTAAGATGACCGGTGATATCCCGGAAAGATTTAAGGGTATGAGTACAGTTGAATGTTCAAAATTTCTTTGTAAAGAATTAGAAGAACAGGGGCTATTGGTAAAAATTGAAAACATTAAACATGAAGTAGCTGTATGTGAGAGATGTAAAACTCCAGTAGAACCTGTAATCTCTAACCAATGGTATGTAGATGTAAGTGATTTAGCTAAGAAAGCATTAAAATCACTTAGAAAAGGTAAAGTTACAGTTATTCCTCAAGGACAACAAAGAGCCTTAGAGTATTTTTTTGAAAATATTCAACCTTGGTGTATATCAAGACAACTTTGGTGGGGACAAAGAATACCTGTATGGTACAGCGGGGGTAAGAAATTGTATGATTGGTTACAGGAAGGAAAGAGTATTGAAGAATTTGAAAAAGAGTTTAATACAAAAGCTAATGGTAATGGAAGTATATATGTAGGAGAGAAAGCTCCCGATGATTCTGGTGTATGGGAAGCTGAAACAGATATGTTTGATACTTGGTTTAGTTCTGGTCAATGGCCGTATTCCACACTAGGTGGTCCAGAAGGTGAAGATTTTAAGAAATACTTTCCTACCCAAACAATGATTCATGCAAGAGATATTTTGTTCTGGTGGTCAGCAAGGATGTTAATGTTGAGTTTGTATAGGACGAAGAAAGTTCCGTTTAGTACAGTGTTTCTTACAGGTATGATTATGGCCCCAGATGGGACAAAGATGTCAAAGAGTAAGGGTAATGGTGTAGAACCTAAAGAGGTGTTTGAGAAATACGGGGCAGATGCTCTTAGACTTTGGTATTACTCTGATGCACTTCCTGGTAGTAATGCCCCAATTAGGGAAGAAAAGATTAGGGGTAACAGAAACTTTGTAAACAAGATATGGAATGCTAGTAGGTTTGTCATTATGAGTATAGAGGGGTCTGAGATACAGGCTGTATCTGACTATAAAGTAGATTTATCTTTAGAAAGGGTTCAGGAGACTAAGAAGCATATAGAAAGAATCTCTGGGTATATTGAGGGGTATCGATTTAATCTTGGTGCAGAAACCATTAGAGAGTTCTTTTGGCATACAGTATGTGATGTATGGATAGAGGAGATCAAGGGTGAGTTAGAGGGTGATACAAGGGTAGAGAAATTAAGTGAACTGCTTTATATATTGAAAGAAAATCTAAAGATTATGCATCCTTTTGTACCTTTTGTTACTGAAGCTGTATGGCAGGAGTTAGTAACATTGGGATTAGCAGAGGGGATGTTAATGGAACAGCAAATCAGGGGTTAAGAACAGGAGAAAGTATTGAGCATGAAGCTACAATGAGGGCTACTTTCTCCTGTTTAAAGCTAGATCACCTCCTTTCTAATTCGAATAATTAGAAAAAAGCTTTTCCATAGTACTCCTTTCTTAGTGATTCCTTTTGCCATTACCTCGTGCTGTTGGTTTCTGTTTTGCTTTTTCTTTAGATTTTGTTTTTCGTTTTGGCAAAGTAAACTCCTTATTTGATAGAGAATTATGGTGTTAACGATCTTAAAGTAAGGATAATGGATAGAGCAGGAATTGTAAAGTAGCTTAATAATAAAAAGATATATATTGAGTATTTAAATCTCTATCTTCTCCCACAATATTTCAGGTTTATTTAACTCTTTCTCTCCCTCTATCTCCTCATATACCCATGTATCTATATTCTTTTCTACTAAACCCTTCTGTACTAAAACATCATTAGCATCATACTCATCCCTAATATTGAGTAATTCACTTAATTTTTTACAACCAAAGGGAGTAAAAGGTCTAAGAAGTATTCTTAAAGCATTAGTTAACTGTATTGCATTAAACAATGTATCTTTAGCTCTCTCTTTATTCCCCTTAATATCAATCCAAGGTGCCCTATCATTAAAATACTTATTTGCAAAATCCCCTAACTTTAATATACTTTGTAATGCTTTTGTGAGTTTAACTTCCTCTATACACTCTCCGACCTCTTTAAATGTACTATCAATATTTTTCTTCACACCTTCATCCCACTGCCCATTAGGAACTGTTTTATTAAATTTACTGTAGGCAAAAGTAAGTGTTCTATTTACAAAATTCCCAATATTAGCAACAAGTTCGTGATTGTTTGTACTTACCAAGTCATCCCAACTAAATTCCCTATCATGATTCTCTGGGGCAAAGCGGATAAAGAAAAAACGAGTGAGATCTGCACCATACTTTTCGTATAATTCATCTGCAGTTAACATATGACTATCCCCTTTGCTCATTTTTCTTCCTTTATACATAAGCATTTTGTTAGAAGGAACATCAAATGGAAGATTGAGCTTTTCTCCCTTAGTTTCTCCTGGTAGTTTGTACTTTTCCCAAAGTGTATCATCGCCATATTTTTCACTATACCCCATTAATTCTGCTGGCCATATGATTGTATGAAATTGTGTATTACCTCCTGCAATGAAGTAGAAATGTTTACAATCCTTATCCTTCCAGAAATCTTCCCACTTAGAAGGTTCCCCAATATTTTGTGCCCACTCTATCGCAGCACTAAGATAGCCGATAACGGCCTCTATCCAAACATATATGACCTTACCTTCCCATCCATCAACGGGAACTTCAATACCAAACTTCATATCTCGAGTAGCTGCTCTTGGTTTAAGGCCTCCCCTTATCCAACCCTTGGAAGATTCTCTAACCCATTTTCTCCAATTTTTACTACTCTCTTTCATCCATTTGTCTAATTTAGGTTCTAGTTTCTTTAGATCAAGGTAGAAATGTCTTGTTTCTCTTAGTTCGGGTTTTACATCAGATAGTGTACTACGAGGGTTTATTAAATCTTCAACACTTAAATATGCTCCACACTTTGGACACTCATCTCCTCTTGCATTTGTATTACCACACTCTGGACACGTTCCTATGACATACCTATCAGGTAGAAACCTGTTCACTTTCATATCGTAATACTGTTGAGAGGTACTTTCATAGAGATAGCCTCTTTCTTTTAGTACTAAGAAAATATTATGAACTACTTCTTTGTGATTCTCCGTCATAGTTGAGGTGTAGTTTTCATAAAGGAGGCCTAAGTTTTTGTATGTTTCTAGAATTTGTTTATGTGATTTCTTAACTAATTCTTCTGGAGAGATATTCTCTTTCTCTGCCTTCAATAGTATTGGTGTGCCATGACAGTCACTGCCCGACACCATCAATACATCATTTCCTTTCAATCTGTGATACCGTGCAAATACATCACAAGCTATATATTGACCTGCTAAATGTCCAAGATGGATTTTGTCTGATGCATAAGGCCAGGAAACACCTATAAAGATTTTTTCTGGATGTGAGTTTGTATTCATAATGCTTGTATTATAACAAAGTATCCAATATACTAAAACACTTATAATTATATAGAAACTGCCTTATGATTAGAAAAGATAATATTCCTAAATCTATAGATTTTCTTAAGCCGGTATCACGTCCTAACAATATATGGGCTAATGCATACATATGGATGTTTGAGGTGGGTAAATATATGCTGATTGTTGTAGAACTTATTGCACTTGGGGTCTTTATCTCAAGATTTGTTCTAGATGAGAAAAACAATGATTTAACTAAATCTATAAATGATCAAGTCACTATGCTTTCTGGTGGGAATTGGAAGCAGGACAGTATTACATATGAGAACCTTCAGGTACTTTTGATAGATGTATCAAAGATAGATAGGGGACAGAAGGTTAACTCTGTTGTGATAAATGAAATACGAAATGGTATTCCATATGGATTGCTAGTTGAGACACTCTCTTTTAATAATGGTAGGGTATCTCTAAATCTTAAAACTACAGACTTTAAGTCGTTTAAGGATTACGAATCGGCTATGAAAAGCAATCCCAATTATGAACAGGTATCATTTAGTACAACAAAAGATGGCTCGGTGTTTGATATTAGAGTTAATTTCACAGTAAGTGGGTTTGATGGCTGATACTTCTGAAAGAAAACAATTTAGATATATGGAGTTTCTAAAGAATTCTCCAACTAAGAAGAGTATGTATTATATGTCTGGTTTTACCATATTAATGGCAATACTGTTAATCGCGTTTGCTATTAGACCAACTTTGTTAACAATAGATAGGATAAATGATGAGATAAGAGAGAAGGAACGGATATATGGAGCTCTAAACCAAAAAATTGAGGCCCTTGCTCAGTTAGATGTTCAGTATGCTGAATTGGGGGAAGATCTTGATTCTTTACAATTAATATATCCAACTTCTGGTAATTTTAGCTTGTTTATGTCAAATATTGACGCTGTAGTGTCGAGAAACGGGTTTCTATTAAGAAGTTTAAGCTTTACTGAATATGATGAAGAACTTTTTGATATTAATACCTCTGTACTATCTCCATGGGCAGTACAGTTATCTGTACTTGGCCCTGAGAGTAATATAGATAATCTTTTTGAGGATCTTGAGGCTATGCCTATGTATCCAATTATTGATAGGTTTTCGTATGGGCAAGACGAGGAGAATGGTTTAAAGGGGTTCTCTATATCCATGAGAATATATCATATTGAGAATAATAAGTTTTATAACGATTAGTATGAGTTTGATAAAGAAAATATTACCGATATTAATAATCTTATTAGTAATGACTATTGTTTGGGTAGGGTTTGCAGTATATTCACAAACATTAGAGTTAGATATTAATCCTGATGCAGCTAATTTCATAAAACCTATTAGTAGCTCTTTTGATACTGAGGTCTTGGGTGATATAACTATAAAAACGGAAGAAAGTTTCCCAGTATCTCCTCAGGAATTCTTGAGACTAAACCAAGTAGATTAAAGATCTATATAGTCATCTAGTTGTTTCTTTGTAGATTTTTCCTTGAGTTTCTTCAAAGCTTTAGCCTCTATTTGTCTAATTCGTTCTCTAGTGACTCCAAACTCTCTACCAACTTCTTCTAATGTTCTTGATACACCATCTTCTAGACCAAACCTAAGTTCTAACACTCTTCTCTCTCTATCTTGTAATTCATCTAGTATGCCATTTAATTGATTTTTTAAGTACTGAGCAGTTGCAAATTCCTCTGGTGTTTGAGACCAGTCATCTGCGATGATATCTTGTAATTTACTATCTTTTTCATCACCGATTGGTGTAGACAGTGATGATGGATTCTGTTTAATCTTTCTAATCTCTGCAACCTTTCCTATTTCAATATCCATTTCTTTGGCAATTTCCTCATCTGTTGGTTGTCTACCGAGTTTAATTGTTAATATACTGGTAACCTTATTGAATTTGTTTATGGTTTCAATCATATGTACAGGGACACGTATAGTTCTTGCTTGGTCAGCAATAGCTCTTGTAATTGCCTGTCTAATCCACCATGTAGCATATGTAGAAAATTTAAAGCCTTTTGTGTAGTCAAATTTTTCTACAGCCCTCATTAAACCAATATTACCCTCTTGGATAAGATCGAGGAGTTCTAAACCACTCTTGCTATACTTTTTAGCAATACTTACAACCAGTCTTAGGTTAGCAGTTGTTAGTAATTGAGAAGCTTCGTTATCCCCAGCCTCTATCCTTTTAGCAAGTATTACCTCTTCATTTGCGGTAAGAAGAGGAATTTTACCAATTTCAAAAAGGTATGATCTAATGGCGTCTGTTGAAAGGTTAGATTGAATTGTTTTAAGAATACGTATTTTCTTTTCGAGTGTTAATTCTTCATGAGCTATTGTTTTTTCTTCTGGGTCTAATACCTCTATTTCATTCTTTTGGACAGTTCTGAATATTTCATCAAGGAGTTCTATATCATCTTCTATGGTTGGGAATACTTCCAAAATATCTTCTTGTGAAAGGAAACCTTGTACTTTACCTTTCTCAACCAACTTCTTAATTGCTTTATTTTTGTCTGAAGTTTTAGCCATCTATTTTGTGTTATAATATTTAATATATGGGTGAAAATAGTAACGAACAAAAACAGTATTTTATAGATACAATTGCAAAGTTTTGTGATAAATGTGGTACAGCATATTCGATAGATGATTTAGAAATCATACAGGAAACTCCAATATCGAGTATTATACACTTCTCATGTAAGAATTGCAAAGCTAGTCATATAGCTACTTTTCTTAAACCTATGGGTATTAGTAATCGAATGCCAGTTAATACAGATATTGGTATTGAAGAGATTAAAAAGTTCTTACAAAAAGAGAAAATATCTACTGATGAGATACTTGATTTATACCTTTATCTTAAGAGTAACAACCAGATTAAGGTGTAGTCCAACTTATATTAAATTGAGTGTCTGATACTAGATCAAATCTTCTACTGAGTTGATTGCTTATGCTTGTCAATTCGTCACTTTCTAGAATATTCCAGTCATCTGGATATGTAATGTTTAAAACATAACTCTCTTTTTTAGATCCTGCTTGTTTAAAGATATTCAAATCGAAAAATGCATTATTATTCTGTGTTGATAGTGGGAAGTATGTTCCAAGATCGGTTTTAGATATTTTGTATCTCAATACTAGCTTATTAGAGTCTTTTATGTCTGTATTAAACCAACCACCAACAACTTTAAAACCACCTTCATTGTAGATATCGTATTCATTATTTTCCATACCAGCGATTCCCAGTATTTTTGCTCTACTTGGAATGTATATACGGGTGTAATTTCTATATTCCCCCTCAGGGTATGTATTTGCAGTACTTTCATTAATTACATTTATTTCATATGTGTATGTAATTTCAGTATCATCTAAAACAATATCTAGTTTATGGTCTTTCTTGATATATAAATTTGCTTTATTACCACCCCAATTCCAATCAATAGAGATTGGTGCAGATATGTATTTACTATCAAGTTGGCCATCCCAATTATTATCATCAAAGAACTTGGTAGCTTCACTGTTTTTGAATACTGCCTGTAAATGTTTTTCATTTAAACTCTCTTCGAATATAGATACAACATCTTTGTATTCATTGAAGTTAGAGGATAGTATTTTTGTTACTGTTTCGTTTGCTAAATTAGCCAAGAAGGTAGCCTTTTGTGTTGATCCTGGGGTAAAATTTTCGTGTATTTCAAAAATTTTAGAGTGAAGATTATCACTTGTTATTAATACTGTTTCTCCTGGTACTTCTATACCTCCCCATTTGATGAGGAGTTTTTGTATGAAGGAGATATCAATTGTAAATAATCCATCTAGGTCATTACCTTTACCCAAAGCGGAGACAAAACTTTCCGATTCAAGTAAAACAGTGTAGAGATCAGGGCTCCAATTTACTAGAGAAAATGAGTAGTTGGTTATCTCTAAGGTATTTGCTAAGGATTGAGGTGGAGTGAAGGTTTTGTTTTGTACTCTTAATGTCCCATCTGCATTGTAAATATCATCTACAAAAAGTTCTCTGATTTGTCCTCCTTCAATACCAACAATGGCATAACTTGAGATCCATCCTCCGGTACCTCTAATCTCTCCTTCGTTTTGTAAAAGAACTAAGAATCTTTTTCTTTCAGTATTTCCTAATATATCAGGCAAGAAACTAACAATTGAGTTTAATGATTCTACAGATTCAGAAGTTTCGTTAATAGTTGTTTTGAAATTTAACATCTCATTTTGAAGGAATCTGGGGAAGTATTCTACAACTACAGACGAAATTATCTCATTTGCTAGATTTAATTTGTATGCTCCTTCGCTTGTTAGATATTGGTTCTCTTCCATACTATCTAAGTAATCTCTATATTCTCTGGTAGTAGAGGGTGTTCCACTATCGAAATTAATAGCAGGTTCAAAATCTCTAATGTAGTAAGCTAATGGTTCTAAGCCACTAATTAGATTATCTCCACTATCAATGGCGTAATCAAATCCTAAAAAGAGCTTATCTATTTCGGAGAGTAAAGTGTTTTTATTAAGTAATGAAAATACCCAATTTAATCTAGTAGTGTTCTTTTTTACTTTACCTAAGTGATTTTCAATTGTATTTAGGCTCTTGGTAGCTTTATCAAAATCATAGTTTAAAACATCAGTTTTAAGATTGTTAATATTTGAGTATATTACTGATCCACCAATGGCTATTCCAACTATCGGTGATAGGAGAAAATATATTAACAAGAGTGTAAGGGTAACTGTTAGGATATTTAAAGAAAATTTCCCATAGTTAATTTCTGAGAAAAGTTTTTTTGTATTCCTTTTTTTAAAGATTTCTTTTATCTTATTTATTATCTTTCCTCCTTTAGTGTCAATTTCTATTGAACTTAAAGGCTTAGTGATGTTTTTTTTAGTTGGGATATTCCATTTCTGATCGTTTAATTCATAGTATTTTTGGATTTGATCGATAAGGGTAGCTTCTAGGATTGCTTGTTGTTTCCATCCATATTTTGATGCATTAGGGGCTGGTACATAGAGGTCTTGAAGGATAAGGAGGGCGTCTTCATTAGTGACAAATTTTATAGCTTGAGCGGACACATTCAATTCTAAGAGTTTGTATGCTATCGATAGTGTAGTATAGTCAGTTTTGTTTGTGAGTGATATTACCTCGCCTCGGGTCTTATCTGAAAAGGTAAGTTTAAGTATGCCATACACAGCATCACTTGCGTCAATAATATTATGAATATCTAAACCTTCTCCGATTATCTTAATTTGATTTTTACTTATACTATCAGAGAGAAGCATATGTAGTTTAGGGTCTGATATTTGCTCTATCCCTTTTCCGAGTATTGTTCCTAATCGGATTATTCTTAGGTTAGCTTTTGTTTGGTCTCTAAATTCAGCAGTGAGATTCTCACAGTATTTCTGTAATTCGATATTTGAGTAAGGGGATGGTTGTGCTAGTTTCTCATTATTAACCTTATTAGCTAATTCCCTATTTAATCTTAGAGAGGTTAGTATTGAGATTTTAGCTTTGAATTTTTGAGCATGTTTTAATGATAGGTTGAGATTATCAGTTTCGATTAAAAAATCCTTACTTTCGAAAGTTTCATTCTGTTGAAGTCTGTTATTTAAGTTGTAGTAAAGGTAATCTATTCTTCCTAAATTTTTTAAGAAGGTTTTTGCCCCTTTGAAATTAATAAAGGTTACATTTCCTCCCTTCTTTAATTGGTTGGTATATTTTTTTGTAGTAGAGGTGTATTTGTCTATAATGACAACCTGGCTTCCTTGTTCTAGAAGTGTTTGGGCTAGTAGATATCCTAAATAATCTCCTCCATGCATAATGATGGAGATTGGAGTTTGGTTTTTAATTTTTAAACTTTCTTTTTTACTCATCAGTACTACTATTAAAATTTACAGGGATAGGGAAAAGATATGCTTTTACATTAAGTAAATATCCATTCTCTATCAGTATGGGTATTTCCAACGACTCGTAGTTGTTTATTGAAACTTCTAGGTTGTACTCTTTGGCTGATAGTTCATGTGCAATTAGTGGTACCTGCTTTACATATTCATCATCAATATATATTTTACTTTCTTCTACATCACAAAGCACAGAAAGTGTTCCTATATCCTTCTCGTAATTGTTTTGTGGTGTGTAGTAGAGAATACTTCCATGAAGTATTCCTGCTGGTCCAATCTCTATTTCAATTCTTGAAGTAGTGTTTTTTGTGAGTTTAATATTAAAAGTTTGTTTGTTGTAGAAATTTTGTGTGTCACTAATCCTTTCCAGTTGAATGGTGTAGTTTCCCTGATTGAGATCGCTGATTGTAAGGGGAGTATCACCGTATTCTTCACCGTCTATACTTACCTTGGCTTTTCCATTTATGCTGACTACTTCTAATATTGTATTACTGTAAAAGCGATTAATAAATGGGATTCTACTAATTAATCCGTCAATTGGTAAAAAATATATGAGGATTGAGAGGGCTATTATTGAAAGTGTAATAATTAAGACAGATTTAAATTTTTTCATATGTCATTATATGGAATCTATATCTTTTTGTCTATTTAGTAAGAGTATTTTGATTCTGGGGAATCTGTTTTCTTTTTTGCTTCTCTCTTGTTAGCTTTGTAGTTGATAATGGCGATTAGGAATAGGATTAGGGTTATACCGAAGATAAAGGCAAAATATCTCATTGCTCCGGTAGTTGCTATGGCTATAGAGCCTAGGAGAAAGGTGACTGCACTTTCCACTAAGAGTATTTGTCTTCTCGAAAAGCCAAGTTTTATTAATTGATGATGGAAATGTGTTGTGTCATTTATTTTCATTAATTCCACCAAGGATTTTGGTTTATGTACAATTATCCTTCTAATCACAACGAATATGGCGTCTAAAAGGGGTAAGCCTAGAATCATAAGGGAGGTGGAGAATTTTGAATTACTGATTAATGCTAGGAGTGCGATTGTAAATCCAAATACAGACTTTCCTGGAGATCCAGACATTATTTTTTGTGGTGGGATTGCAAAATACAGGAAAGCGATTAATGAGCCTGCTATTACAATGGATATTGTTGATGAGAATATTGAAAATGTTCTTACTCCTATGACAAAAAGAAGTAGAAAGATTATTGTGGCACAACTTTCGACTAATCCTGGCGAACCAGCAACCCATTTAACTGCATTGATGCATAGAAATAACCAGAAGAAGAGGATTATATCTCCAGGTAGCGCTAGTGATAGTGATAGACCTAAGAATTTAAAGCTTAATGTATATGCTGATAGATTAAGAATCTCATTTCCAATTATTCCTATCTGTGAGAGGTCAATGATGGAGAATACAATGACGAGGCAGGCTAGTAGTTGATAGATAAATTGTATTCTAGAGTCAAGGTTTAGAATATCATCAAGTACAGACCCAATTATTAGAATAGAGAAAGCTATTAAAATTGGAATTGTAAAGGAGTTTAATTGGAAACAAAGTATCATTATTATGAAAGCAGGTATCATAACAGCAAGTCCTCCTAGTGCTGGGGTTTCAATATCATGAAGTGCTTTCTGAGGATTATCGAATTCTTTATTCTTTCGTTTCTCTTTCGGTTTATATGTAATTTTGTATTTCCAAGCTATTCGCCCAATTATTGGTGTAAGTAGGAATGATGAGATGAATCCAATAAGAAATATGGGGATAAAAGCTAAATATTTAGATATATCTCCCGTTGAAAAGGTTGTGTCAATGAGATTGGTTAGATATATAAAAACTTGAGTTGGGATTGCGTAATCCATTTTTAGTAGAGGTTAATTAATCTTATTAAAGAGACCGACATGATGAGTGTTGCTAGTAGTGTAGTTAGAAGTAGGAAGTTGGATAGTACTCTTTCCTTATTATAATACTTATTAGAAAATATTATTCCAAGTAAAAGTATTATTACTGATATTGTAGGTATTAGATATATGAGGGTGGAGGATGCCAAACGTTGTGTGTTATCAATATAGAATTGGAATAGAGGTATTTGTTTTGGGAGAGATTTGATTTTTTCTTGTATTACAACAATCTGTGTTGTGATTAGTGATATAGAGATTACTATACTAAACCATACCCAAGTACTCTTTGTATATCTTTTTGTATCCCATTTTGCCCTAAATAATTCGAATTTTTCTTTATGTTTTGTGAGGATATTAAAAGGAGATTGTTTTAATCCAAGATTAAGTTGTTTTTTTTTAGGTTCTTTCTTCTTGGGTCGTTTACTCATGTCGTATTATATCAGGAGCGGTTTAAGATTAACACATACTGATTGAGTGATAGTTGACTAGGTCTTAAAGATTCTTCGTTTTTAAGTAGTTGGTATCTTGTATTTTTTAAATTGTTCTTTAAGGTCTTTCTTGGTTGGTTAAAAGAGTTAAGTATTAACGTCTCTAATTGAACTTTATCAATATTGTGATATTTATTATGTGGAGTGAATTTTACAAAGGAACTCATTACTTTTGGTTTTGGTTTAAAATTACCTGGCTTAATTGTAAGGAGTATCTTACAATCGGAATATATCTCTCTTATTAAACCTAATTGATTTGTTTTCTTGTTTGCGTATTTGTCTGCAACCTCTTTTTGAATGATGAAGAATGCTGGGTTTGTAAATGTTTTTGAAGTTAAAATTTTTTTGATGATTGGTTTTGATGCATTATATGGGAGGGATCCAAAGTAAGTTGTATCTGAATTAACTAGGTCTATTTCGAGGAAATCTTGGTTGTGGACGCTCAAATCTTTAAAAAGAAGTTGTAAGTCGTCAGAAAAGCTTGAATCCTTCTCAATCAGGGATATTTTTTTTGTAGTAACATAAAAGAGCGATGTAAAAACACCTTTCCCAGGTCCTATCTCTGTGATATGTGTAGGAGTGGTCTCCAAGACCAAATTAACGATGTGTTGAGCAAGCGATTTGTTATTAAAAAAATTTTGACCTAGCGATCTTTTTGGTTTTAATCTACTCTGAAATCCCATATATTGCCATCTTTGATATATTCTTTATGACAATTATTACATATTGCTATATTTTCTCCAAATGACATTTCTCCTTTACAGTTAGGGCATAGAAGAATTTCTTCTAGAGAATTATATTCTTTACTATCTTTTCGCTCTTTCTCAAGTTCTGTTTTTAGAAATATACTGGGAGGGAGATTAGAATTAGAGAAAAGTTTTTGAAGGATCTTTTCCATTCCTGTTACTATCTTTGTACCAAGTATCTTTTTGAGTATAGGGATTCTTAGATATGAACAGCCTTGTCTTTCTTCTATATCAAAACCACATTTCTCTATGATATTTATAATATATTGGGGGTGGTAGTTAAGAAAAGATACTCCTGAATGTTTTGCTCCTTCAAGATTGATGGTAGGTTGTTGATATGGTTCTCTGTTAAACAGTGTTCTATCCATTTTTAATATTGCTCTAATTCGTGCTTTGAGATGGATTTTGTTTGCAAACTCTTGGATATATATACTGTCATCTTTGAGTACCCTTGAGAGTTCAGAGAAATACTCTTTCTGTCGTTTTATGTGGTGTAGGACCCTTACCATGAGACCCCCATCAAAGGTGTTATCTCTAAAAGGTATTTTGTATGCATTGGCGGCAATGAGGGTGATATTGGGGGAAAGGCTCTTTATAGTAGGGTAATTACGTTTTAATGTTTTGAGGGAGTAATCTATTATCACACAGTTTTTAAATTTATTGGCGTAGGTGTCAGTTAATCTTCCGTATGATCCTCCGATGTCGATAAACCAATTCCCTTGTTGATTTTTTAAGAAACTTTTTAGAACAATATGTTCTGCATTGTTTTCATACTCTCTGTTTTTCCAGTATTGAGAGTAATCATAGTTGTAAGTATCGTAATCAGTAACCCTTTTACTCATTTTTCATCTCATCTGTTAATTTAAGGAATTTCTTTAGGAGTTTTTCACTTTCCTTAATATTGCCTTGCGTTTCTGCTACGGCAATTTTACGTTTAAGTTTAAGCTCTTTAGTATGGTAGTAGTCTTTTTTGATTAGATTATAGAGGGCGTCTTTTTCTTCTTTCTCATCAACTTCTGAGAAATGATAGATTGAATTCTCAATGAATTCTTTAAAATCTTCTTGGAGAAGTTGGGTTCTGGTTACTGTCCCAGCCTTTTTAATATATTTAAGAATCTTTTTTATATGAGGGTCTGTAAAGTATTTTAATTTGTAGTTTTTTGGTACTGATATTTCATCACCTATTAGAAGTGCAGAGAGTAATTTTTCTTGACGTGAAATCTGCAAGGAGTCTTTTGAGGGTGTTTCTTTTTGGTAACTTGAGTATCTAACATTTGGGTTTAACAGCTCTTTCCTTAGCCCATCAATATTAGCAGTATCAAAGAAATGACGATGAAGCAACACTTTTACATATGTTGCTCTTAGAGAAGGGTTTTCTACTTGTGAGAGAAGTTTTTTCGTCCAATTAAGAGTAGAGGTAATATCTGTATAGTCGGCAGAATCTAAATTTTCAACCTTTTTACTAAAAAGGAAGGAGAAAAGGTCTGTTTTTTTCTTTATTAATCTTTTTAATAGTTTCGGGTCTTTTGTAAGCATTTCATCAATATCTGTAAATGGTTCTGGTGATGAAGCATATGCTTGTAGGTTTAGTTTAGATATTAGTAAAAAGGCTCTTTGCATTGCCATTTGTCCTGCATTATCACTATCAAAGAAGAAAAGGAAATTTTTAGTTACTTTTGAAAGATTTTTTAGCTGTTCTATGGTTAGGGCTGTACCAAGTGGGGCAACAATATTTTCTATACCGTGTTGGTGTGCTGAAATCACATCTGTTTGTCCCTCACAGAGTATTACAAGATCTTCTTTTCTTATTGCTTTCCTTGATTCATATTGTCCAAATATATTATCTTTTTTGTGGTATATCGGGGTTTCTGGTGTATTCATATATTTAGGGCCTTTATCATAATCGGGTAATATTCTTCCAGAAAAACCGACGATCTTTCCAGAAGTGGATCTGATAGGGAACATTATCCTTTTAAAGAATTTTGTTCTTAATGTGTTGTTTTTGAGAGTGAATAGACCAGAATCAAGTAACTCTTTTTTATTAAACTTACTACCTCCCCTTTTTTGTAAGAAGTCTAGTAATTTGTAACCTCCTGGTGCATATCCAATGCCAAATTTGTATATACTATCATCATTAAAACCTCGCGATCTTACGTATTTAAGAGCTTTTGTGTCTTTTTTAAGCTGTTTATAGAAATATCTGGCTGTTAGTTTATTTATCTCGTATAGTTTGGCAATATGTGTGTTAATCTGTGGTTTTACAAGTTCTACACCAGCCTCTTTTGCTAATTTCTCTAATGCTTCTGGAAAGTCAATATTTTCAATTTGTTGTATGAAGTTAAATATATCGCCAGATTCTCCACATCCGAAACATTTGTATCTCTGTAGTTCTGGGCTTACTATGAATGAAGGGGTTTTTTCACTATGAAATGGACATATACCAGAGAAGTTTTTTCCTGTTGGTTTTAATTCAACATATTTACTAAGTTCGTTCACTATATCCAAGCGATTTTTTATCTCTTCGATTTGTACTCGATTTCCATCCATACTGTATTATATCAATTATTCGCAATCAATTTGATTATCATTGATTTGGCATGATAGTGAGCCTACATTATTACTGTTTGCTGGGATATTTAATTCTTCATCGTTAAAATATATTTTAGTGCTACCAATTTTCCCGGTTATAAGGGAGAAGTCTTCTTTAACTTCATACTCATATTCATTTCCAACCTGAAGAATTTGTGAGAGTTTGTTTATTTTATCAACATTTAGTTGTATCCATACTGAAGAGTTTATAATTGAGAGTTTTACTGTATTAGGTCGTTGGGTTTCTTCTTCTGTCTCTTGAGGTGGGGTGTAAGTTACTTTAAGTGTTTCAACACTTTCCTGAGTACTATTACTTTTCTTAGCAACTATCGTAATTAGGTTGATTCCTATATTTAAGGATATATCTGTTTTAAAGCTTCCATCCTCAGAGATCTCGATTGGTGAGTCATTGATAAGGAGGGAGCTGTTTTTATCAGTTGTTCCTTCGATGGTAATTATCTCGTCTTCTACTGTACTTTCATTAGTTGGTGTTGATATTGAGATGTTAGGAGGGCTTTGGAATTGGTAGATTTGATATCCTATATAGAAGAGAACACCAAGAAGGAAACTTACAGATATTAAGATAGCGAGAAGTCTCGGAGTAACAGGGAGTTTAATCTTACGACTCTTTATTGTTTCACGGGCTCTCCCTTTGTTTGGTTGTTGAGCTGGCATACTTCGTCTGTATATAGCAAGGATTCTGTCCTCATTAAGATTGAGATAATTTGTATAGATTTTTATAAATCCTTGTGCATAGACATCCGAATCAAATCTATCAAAGGTATTAGCTTCAATATATTTAAGGAATCGCAATTGGATCTTTGTATCTAATGAGACTTCATCCAAGGTTTTATTTAAGAGTTCTCGTTGTTTTTTAAGGACTTCTCCTACTGTAATCATAGGGATAAGTATATCAGATACTAGGACTCTTCTGTATCGTCTGTGGAGTCTCCTAGAACTTGTTTAATATTACTTACTAAGACATCTCGTGGTTTGGATCCATCTTGTGGGGTAACAGCTCCAGCTTTTTCTAATTGTTCCATTAGTCTTGCAGCTTTATTGTATCCAATCCTCAATCTTCTTTGTAAGTATGATGCTGAGGCTTTTTGGGCTGTAATTACAGTTTCTAAGGCCTGTTTAAATTCTGGATCTCTATCTACTATCTCTCCATTACTACCCTTTTTGGTCACTCCCCTCTCTATTGCAGTTGCTAATTCATCAGAGTATTCTATATGTTGTTCCTCTACCTGTTTCTTTATGAAATTGATAAGATTTTCTGTGTCGCTAGTATCTGTAAATGTTCCTTGTACACGAATTGATTTTGGTGTTGTATTGTCTTTATAGAGCAGGTCTCCGTTACCAAGAAGTGTCTCTGCTCCAACCTGATCTAAGATGATTCTTGATTCCATGGCGGTAGCTACTGCATACGCTATTCTTCCAGGTATATTGGCTTTGATAAGGCCGGTAATTACTTGGACACTAGGTCTTTGTGTAGCAATGATTAAATGAAGTCCTACTGCTCGTCCCATTTGTGCTAATCTTTGAATTTTTGTTTCTACCTCTACCCCAGCAGCAAGCATTAGGTCTGCCATTTCATCGATAATTACTACGATATATGGCATAGCACTATACCCTATTGATTTGTTGTATTCAGTAACCTTTTTTGCATGAGCCTGTTTAAGTATTCGATATCTTCTATTCATTTCCTCTATGCACCACTGTAGTACATTAGATACTAATTCCATATCTGTAATTACGGGATTAAGTAGGTGTGGAATACCATTGTAGAGGGAAAGCTCAACCATTTTAGGATCTATCATGATGAATTTCACTTCATCTGGGGTTTTTGTATACAAGAGTCCTGTAATTATTGAATTTACACCTACTGATTTTCCTGTACCAGTTGCTCCAGCTACTAGTAGGTGAGGGATTTTTGTGAGGTCTTTAATTACTGTTCTTCCTGTAATATCTTTTCCAAGAAGTAAAGGTAGTTCGTAAAGATTTTCTTCAGTTTTAAGTTTCTTGACTAGATCTTTTACATATACATAGTTTGGCGTAGGGTTAGGAATCTCTACTCCTATATATGATGTTCCTGGTATTGGAGCCTCAATTCTTACGGAAGAGTTTTGCGAAGCTAGAGCTAGTGCCAAATCGTTTCCTAGATTTTTAATTCTTGATACTTTAGTTCCAACAGATATGCTAAGAGAGTATCTAACTACCGTTGGGCCGATTGCAATTTGTACAACCTTTCCATCTATATCAAAGCTTTTTAATGTGGATTCGATAACTAAAGCATCTTTTTTGTACCTATCTTTATTCTGGGTCTGTTTCTCTGGTTCTTTGAGTATGTCTAGTGTTGGAAATACCCAATCTGTGTATTTAGGACTAGCTGGTTGTAAATTATCTTTTTTATCGGTGATTTTGTTTTTTTGAGTGGACGTATTATCTATATATTTAGTATCTTCTTTCCTACTAACGATACTTTGTTCTCCTGTTTTTATGGAGGTATTAAGAGAGTCATCATCCGAAGATGCTAATATCTTTTCAACTCTTTCCTCAGCATCCTGTTCTTTCTTTACCTTATTATTAGATGCAAAAAGTTTTTTTAGAGAAAATTTCTTATCTTCTTTTGGTTCCGCTATGAAATCGCTAATTTGTTCCAATGTTGTACCAGTAATTAAGGAGAAGGCGATTATTAGTATTAGGAGGATAAATATTATTTCAATGAATTGACCAACAATACCGTTAAGGAGTAAATATATTTCTCTACCGAGAATCCCACCATAGTTAGCTAATTCTACTGGATCTTGCACTTTCTCAGGATCCATCCATATTGCAAGTAGTGTTGCAATTGTAAAGGCAGATACTGCTAACCCAACTATTTGTTTCCAAGAAGTGAACTTTTTACCACGAGTTATTAGATTGAGTGCAATGTAGAGTGTTGGTAGACTGAATACTAAGGCAGAGAAACCTAGGAATATTTTTATCTTATTAAAGATTAAGGTACTTTCATCCATAAAGGGAGTAACTAGGAGTGTAAGACCAGCAACTAGAAGTATCATTCCAAGAAAAATCTTGGTCTCTGTACTTTGAATATTAATACGATCTTTTTTCTTTTTCTTTCTGGGCATTTTAAAAGGATTATTAAATGAAATTAAGAGTTGATATTTTATCAATTATAGACTATTCTTACTAACTATATCTATATTTATATCAATTTGTCAAAAAACCTTTGACTAGAAGCACTAAATATGTTAAACTACCCGGAGTTATTTTTAAGTTGCTTTATATAAAGTGGTCTTCAAACAAGTATCGTTCTGCATTTTTGGTGGAGTGTCCACTAAAAATGTAATTTTTAACCTATAATCAATACCGTATGACAAAGCCCAAACGAAATAGTGCTTCAAGGATTCAGATGGGAAAGAGTAATTGTGAGGATTTCAAGTTTCCAAACTTAATCGAAGCACAGATTAAGTCTTTTCATGATTTTTATGATAATGGGTTTCAGAGACTGTTCTTTGGTATTAGTCCTGTTAAGGACACTATGGAGAAGATGTGGACTTTGGATTTTAAGTCTTTTAGGTATGGAGAACCATATAGGTCTATAGAAGATGCGTTGGATAAAGGTCTTTCATATGAAGTTCCAGTATATGCTACTGTCCAACTTTTAAACAATAAGACTGGGGAAATAAAAGAGCAGGAAATCTTTGTTGCAGACTTACCACTGATGACTATAGATGGAGTTTTCATTGTTAATGGTGTAAGAAGGGTTGTGACCCATCAGATTGTTAGAGCTGAGGGTGTAATATTTGAAGTATCCGAAAAATTACCATTTAGAACTCTTTACAAACTTAAGCTTATGCCTGGTAGGGGTCCATGGTATGAAATGGATGTTAATAGGCATAATGTAATATCTATAAGGATTCTTCCTAAGAGACCGAGGGTTTTGATTACAGAATTTCTCAGAGTTCTTGGATATGAGAGTGATGAGGATATTAAAAAGTTGTTTAAAGATGTCGATACTAACGAAGAGTATCAATATATCGAGTCTACATTAGCGAGAGATTTTACAAAGAGTAAGGAAGAAGCCATTATTAGTATTTACAACAAGTTGAGACCTGACGAATCAGTAACACTTGAGAGTGCAGAGAAATATATTAAGAGTAATTTTTTTAATAAGCGAAAATTTAACCTAGGGAGAATTGGTAGATATCAATTGAATAGGAAACTTGGTACTAAACGTGATATCAATAATCCAAACAAGTGCATCCTTTATCCAGAAGATCTTATTTTGATAGTTAAAAAACTTATTCGTATTAGCAATGGGGATGAGCCTCCGGATGATGTGGATCATTTATCTAATAGAAGGATAAGGAGTGTTGGAGAGGTTTTAGAAAGACAATTACTTGCAGGTATTAGAAGATTGGAGAAGAACATTAAAGATAAGATGAGTTTGTATGGTAATGATGCTAAGGTTACACCTTCTATGTTAGTTGGTACAAAACCAATAGCTGCATCGATTCTCTCTTTTTTCGGATCAAATGCACTATCAAGCTTTATGGATCAAACCAATATTCTGTCTGAATTAGAGAATAAGAGAAAAGTTACTGCTGCAGGTCCAGGTGGTATTACAAAAGAGAGAGCGACATTCTCTATCAGAGAGGTTCATAAGTCTCAGTATGCTAAGTTTGATCCTGTAACAAGTCCTGAGAGTGCCAATATCGGTATTGTAACGCAATTAGCTATTCTTGCACATATTAACGAATTTGGTTTTTTAGAAGCACCTTATAGAATTGTTAAGAACAGAGTAAAGAATAATAAGAAGAATTTAAGGAGACGAATCTTAAATGAAGATATTAAAGGTGTTGGGAAGGTTGGAGATAGGCTAAATGAAAAAATGATAGAAAAATTAACATCTAAAAAAAGTATTAAAGAAATTAAAATCAAACCTTTTGTTTCTCATCAGAGTGAATATTTAGATGCTACCCAGGAAGAAGAAAAGTATATTGGTTCTGCATCGGTCAAGACTGATAGTGATAGGAATATTTTGGAAAATCTTGTTGCTGTGAGACATGATGGGGATTTCATTTTAGAGGATGCGAACCTTTTAACTCATACAGATATTCTTACTTATCAACAAGCAGGGTTGGGTATGTCTTTAATCCCTTTTGTATCTCACGATGAATCTATGCGTGCATTAACAGGTTCAAATATGCAAAGACAGGGTGTACCTTTAATTAAACAACAGTCTCCATTAGTTGGTACTGGTATGGAAGAAATTGTTGCAAGACAGTCTAACTGGGGAGTTTTCGCGGAAGATGACGGGAAGGTACTGTATTCTGATGCTAACAGGGTAAGTGTTAAATATAAGAAATTAGGGCTTCAGGATTACAAATTAGCAACATTTCATAGGACAAATGATAATACATGTTTTTCACAGAAGTCTGTTGTAGAATCTGGTCAGAAGTTTAAGGAAGGAGAGGTACTTATCGATGGGCCAACTATGATTAAGGGAGAATTTGCTGTGGGTACAAATATTAGAGCTGCACTAATGTTCTATGAGGGTTATAACTATGAAGATTCCGTCATTATTTCAGATAGAATTGTAACTGATGATATATTAACATCTATTCATATTAGAGAGTATGATGCAGAAGTGAGAGATACTGAACTTGGACCGGAAATGATTACTGCAGATATTCCTCATGTGAATGATAGAATTCTTCAGAAATTAGACATAGATGGGATTGTAAGAGAGGGTCTTAAGGTTAGAGGTGGGGATATATTAGCAGGTATTGTAGCCCCTAGAGGGGAAAAAGAACTAACTGCAGAAGAGAGATTACTTAGAGCAATTTTTGGAGAATCTGCAAGTGATGTTAGAGACAACTCTCTTAGGGTTCATCATGGAGAAGAAGGTATTGTAATTAGAACTCAGAGACTTTCTACAAAAAATGGAGATAAATTAGCACCAGGGGTTTTAGAGAGAGTGACTATTTGGGTAGCAAATACAAAAAAATTAAACTACGGTGATAAAATTGCTGGTAGACATGGAGATAAGAATACGGTTGCAGCAATTAGACCTGTGGAGGATATGCCATTTACAGAAGATGGAGAACCAATTGATATTGTTCTTACACCAACATTTTTAAAGAGGATGAATCTAGGTCAGGGTGAGGAGGTTCCATATGCAAGGTATGCACATCAACTTGAAGAGAGATTTGCATTTCCCGTGTTTGAGGAAGTGAATGATGAATTTATTGAAGAGGAGATGAAAAAGCATGGTTATTCAATGGATCAAAAACTTGATTTGTATGATGGGAAAACCGGTAAAAAGTTCCCAAGAAAGATTACAGTTGGTTATAAGTATGTATTAAAATTACATCATATTGCCGATGAAAAGGTACATGCCAGATCAACAGGACCATATACTGCTGTAACTCAACAGCCACTCGGTGGTAAAGCACAAATGGGTGGACAAAGGTTTGGGGAAATGGAAGTCTGGGCATTAGAATCACATGGTGCTCCTTACGCTCTTCAGGAAATGTTAACAATTAAGGCTGATGATGTTAAAGGGAGATCGATTGCATATAAGGCTATAATTCATGGTGAGAAGATAGAGGTTATAAATGTCCCTGAATCATTTAAAGTTCTTATCCGAGAATTAAATGCTCTCTGTTTAAATATGGATTTAATTTCAATCAACTCGGAGAAAGAGGAGGTAGCTGATAATGAATAATAATAAGAAAAATATATATTCAAGTTTTGAGGCTCTAAAACTATCACTTGCATCACCAGAGCAAATCTTAGACTGGTCATATGGGGAAGTAACAAAGTCTGAAACCATCAATTATAGAACATTTAAAGCTGAACCTGATGGGTTGTTTTGTGAGAAGATTTTTGGTCCTACAAAGAACTATGAATGTTACTGTGGTAAATATAAGAAAATTAGATATAAGGGAATTGTTTGTGATAAGTGTGGAGTTGAAGTGACTACAAAGGATGTAAGAAGGGAGAGAATGGGTCATATTAAATTAGCCGTTCCTGTTGCTCATGTTTGGTTTGCATACGGAGTTCCAAACAAAATGGCTATAGTTTTGAATATGTCTCATAAAAAATTACTTTCAGTTATCTACTACACAAGATATATGGTAATAGATATTGAAACGGGACTCAAAAAGTCTGTTTTAAAAAAAGCAGAGGCTCTTAAGAAGCAGGATTTGGAAGATTTACAGACAGAGCTTGATGAAGAAATTAAACTTTCTTCAACAAAGTTTGATGGTGATATAAAGGTTGCAAAGAAAGAAGGTATTAATGAATTCAAACTTAGTCAGTTAGAACATAAGAAGAAACAAAGTTTAGCAAAAATTAGACGGGAATTTGCGGAAAGAGAAGAAATAATTGATGCATTCTACAGTAGGTTGCTTCAATTGCTAGAAGGGGTCGAGATTGGAACTACTCTTACAGAGGATGAATATATTGATTTAGAAGATAGGGAATTGCTGTTCTTTGAGGCTAAGATGGGGGCGCAGGCTGTTAAAAAACTCCTTTCAGACTTAGATATTGAAGGCGAAGTTCAGAAATTAAGGACAGCATCAAAAGAACAAAAGGGAGAGAAAAAGGCTTCAACAATTAAGAGACTGCAATATTTAGAAGGGTTTTTACAAAATGGTGTTGATCCGACATGGATGATTATAGATGTTTTACCAGTATTACCACCCGAACTAAGACCCATTATTCCTCTTTCTGGTGGTAAGTTTGCAACATCAGATTTAAATGATTTATACAGAAGGATTGTAACTAGGAATAATCGCTTGAGTAGATTGATTGAAATTGGTGCCCCTGAAGTAATCTTAAGAAATGAGAAAAGGATGCTTCAAGAATCTGTTGATGCATTAATTGATAATTCTCATAGACCATCTAAACCAATGATGAACAGTAAGAGATTACCTTACCAATCATTAACAGATGATTTGAGAGGGAAAAAGGGTATTTTTAGAAAAAATTTACTTGGTAAGCGTGTTGATTACTCTGGTCGTGCAGTTATTGATGGTGATCCAAGTCTCAAGCTTGATCAATGTGGTTTACCAAAAGCCGTTGCTTTGGAAATGTTTAAGCCTTTCGTGATTCATGAGTTACTTGAAGCTGAACTCGCTCCTAATATAAGGATTGCAAAGGAATTGATTGATGAAAAAGAAGATATAGTATGGGATCTACTTGAGAAGGTTATTGATGGGAAACCAGTGCTTCTTAATCGTGCCCCAACACTACACAAGTATAGTATTCAGGGATTCTATCCTAAATTAGTAGAGGGTGATGCAATTAGGTTGCACCCATTGGCATGCAAAGCATTCAATGCAGACTTTGATGGCGATCAGATGGCAGTACATGTACTTCTTACAGAAGAAGCTCTTGAAGAGACCAAGAAGAACATAATGTCATCTAAGAATATTGTAAATATATCTAATGGTCAGGTATTGGCAACCCCAAGTAAAGATATGTTACTTGGTTTCTTCTTGATGACAGATTTGAATGAAGTTAAAAAGCCAAGAATGTTTGCCTCTAAAGATCTTGCGATAAAAGCCTATGAAAGAGATATTATTAATATCGATGAGGAAATATTAGTAAAGATAGGAAAAGAGGTTCTTAGTACCTGTGTGGGTAGAGTAATATTCAATAGTATTCTTCCTGAAGATTTTCCATTTATCAATGAGAGAGTTGGAGGAAAGAAGATTAAAGAGATTGCCAATGAACTTAAAGATGATTATCCATGGGAAATTCTTGTTGAAACTCTTGATAACTTCAAACTTTTAGGGTTTAAATATGCTACAGATATTGGTTTTACTATGGCTCCAGAGGATTGTAATATTGATTTCGACCTCAAACCTAGAATTAAAGAAATGGATAAGAAGGACGAACAGCTCCAAGATAACTATTTACAGGGCTTGATTACAGAATCTGAGAAAATTAATCTATCTACGACTATGTGGAATGATTTTGCTACAGAATTAGCCGATGAAGCATGGGAGAAATTAGATAAGAATAATCCTATTTACGAAATGGTAGAGTCTGGTGCTAATGGAGGTAAAATTCAAGCAAGACAAGTTTTGACAATCAAGGGTATGGTTAGAGATTCTAGAGGTAACTGGGTCCCACTTCCAATTAAAGGGAACTATAGAGATGGATTGAGTGCATTTGAATACTTTGTTGCTGCTAATGGTGGTAGAAAGGGTATTGCAGATAGATCACTTAGGACGTCCTCTACTGGTTATTTAACGAGAAAACTTGTAGATGTAGCACATGAAGTAATCATCAGAGATGATGATTGTGGTTATAATGGTGAAGGTTTAAGTATAAGAAGAGATGATGATAGAAGAATGAGTTTTCTTTCTAGAATATTTGGTAGGGTATTAGCACAAAATGTAATGAGTGGTAAAAAGACTCTTGCTAAGAGTAATGAAGAAATTACTAAAGAAATTGCAGATAAGATTGATGCTGCTGGTATCGACGAAGTCTTTGTAAGATCACCGTTACTTTGTAATTCTCCATACGGTATCTGTGAGAAGTGTTACGGTCTTAATCTTGAAAATGGAGAGCCTATCGGTATGGGTAGAGCTGTAGGTGTAATTGCTGCTCAATCTATTGGAGAACCTGGGACACAGATGACAATGCAGACTTTCCATAAAGGGGGTGTTGCAGCTGTAGATATTACTCAAGGTATACCAAGAATCGAAGAATTATTCGAAGCTAGAAAACCAAAAGCTGAAGCAGAAATTTCATCTTTATCTGGTAAAATACACATTGAATACGCAGAGGATGATTCTTCAACAGTAGTTATTGTAGGAACAAAGCGAATGCAAAGACACTACATTGTTTCTGATGTAAAGAAGATTATGGTGTCCGAAGGAGAGGAAGTTAAATCTGGCCAGATTCTTTTTATTAACAAAGAAGGTGTAGAAAAACAAGCTCCTTTTGATGGAAAAGTAAGTATTGAGGGGGGAATAATGAAATTTGTTGGGGATGTAAAAGCTGAAGAGGTTATTACAGTTCTTCCTAATGTTTTAATACTTGTTAAGGAGGGGGAGGAAATTAAAACAGGAACCCAGATTACTGAAGGTTCTATTGACCCTAGAAAGTTATCTGAAATTGCAGATATACTTACTGCACAGAAGTATATCTTGGATCATGTACAGAAGGTGTTTACAGAACAAGGTGTAGCGATAGATGATATTCATATCGAGGTTATATTAAGACAAATGGCTCGACTTGGAAGGGTAATGGAATCTGGAGATTCTAGCTATTTAGTCGGTTCTTTAGCAAATAGGTTTATCGCTGATGCAAGGAATGAGGCACTTGTCAAAGATGGTAGAAATAAGGCTTTAATCATACCTAAACTTATGGGTATAAAAGGGTCTGCATTACACACAGAAAGTTTCTTATCTGCTATGTCATTTCAAGAACAGGTAAGAGTGTTAACTAACAGTGCGATACTTGGTAAAACAGATACTCTTAGAGGTATGAAAGAGAATGTAATTATTGGTCGAAGAATTCCATCTGGAGAGAGTGCTCGATTAGAGAATTTGAAAGAGTATGATTTTTAGTTTTATTTGATTTTATAGTATAATACTAGCCATGCCAACAACAAATCAGTTAGTAAGAAAACCTAGGAAAAGTAAGAGGAGAAAAATAAAGCACTTAGCTTTAGCTACTAATCATAATCCTCTTAAAAACAAGTACACATTAAAGAATAATCCTTTTAAAAGAGGTATTTGTTTGCAAGTTAAAACTATGACTCCTAAAAAGCCTAATTCTGCTTTAAGAAAGGTAGCAAGGGTTAAACTTTCAAATGGTCAGGAGATAACTGCATATATTCCTGGAGAAGGTCATAATCTTCAGGAGCACTCAGTAGTATTAGTTAAGGCTGGTAGAAAGAGAGACTTACCTGGTGTTAGATATATAATTGTAAGGGGAAAGTATGATTGTGCTGGAGTTGCAGATAGAAAGAAAGCTAGGTCTAAATATGGAGTTAAGCGTAGTGCGGGTTAATATTAAATAGATAATTATGAGAGGGAAAAGAGCAAAAGTAAGAAAACAGGCATTAGATAGGAAGTATAAGAATCCTATTATTGGAAGATTAATAAATAAAGTAATGCAAGGGGGTAAAAAGAGTATTGCAGAAGAGCTTGTTTATAAAGCTGTTGAAGGTGGAGCTTCTAAGGCAAAAGTTGAGGTTGTAGATTTTGTAAATCAAGTTATTGATAATGTTAGACCAGCTCTTGAGCTTAGAGCTAGAAGGGTTGGCGGTGCTAATTATCAAGTCCCTATCCCTGTATCTATCATTAGACAAGAGACTTTAGCAGTGAGATGGATTGTAGATATTGCAAGAAGTAAGAGTGGAAAGTCATTTGATAAGATCCTTATGGGTGAACTTTTAAGTGCATTTAATGGAGAGGGAGAGGCTGTGAAGAAGAAACTTGATATAGAAAGAATGGCAGAAGCAAATAAAGCATTTGCACATTTCAGATGGTAGGATATCTTCAGAGTAACTGTAGAAAAGGGGGTATAACCTCCTTTTTTTTGATATAACAATTAGGCTTTGATTGGTGGTGCTGGTGGTGGAGTGGCTTGAGGAGCTGTATTAATATCAGGTATAGGGGGGGCTTGATTTATTGGTTTTGTTACAGGTGGTTGTGCAATATTAGGAGTATTTAAAGTATCCATAATTGTCTGCATATCTTCATCTACCTTTTCCTTTGATGGAGGGACGTTAGGTTGTACGATATCTGGTACTGGAGCTGTTGGTATTGAAGGGGCTTGATTTAAATCTCTTATGTCTTGAGTAACATTATCAACAGGCTGCATAGGAACCTGCTGTGTTTGCACAGGAGGTTCTTTTATTGGTTGGTCTAATGTTTGTGTTACAGGAGGAGGTTGTGGAGTATTTAAATCCTGCATCACAGGAGGTGTCGTTGGCTGTGTTACTGGTTCTTCCTGTATGGTAGGTGTGTATATTTGAGGTTCTTGTGTCGCGATAGGCTCCTGTTTCGGAGTTCCTTCTTGAAATGTTTTTTCTGTATTATCCTCAATTGATTTATCTTCCTTCTTTCCCTTGAGAAGGATTACAACGATAGCAATACCAATTATTATTATTAAAGAAACCAGAACGATGATAATAGTTGTATTCATGTTAAAGACAGTTTTAAATTATCTACTTAAAGAATATATTAAAAGTATGCATGTGTAAAGTTACTTAGTGCTTTCAACTCTAGTCCAAGTCTTTGCAAAGCTTTTGTGAAGTATTTTTCTCTCCCAAAATATCCTTTTCCATGTCCATAATCTGATTGGAAAAAGGAGTATTGACCAAAAGAATTCTTTTATATTCTTTGCGTACTTAAAAACAAAGAAACAGTATTTGAGTTCTATTCCTAAACTTCTACTCTGTTTATCTCTTTTAAAGATACCGTATTGCTTAAGTTGTATGAAACCACCTATAGATCTTACTTTTTGTTTAAAGTAATCATTTAATGTAGTAGGGTATTTTATAAAACATTTTGCATTAGGAATGTAGCCTATTTCTAATCCCATATTTCTTAATGTATATGAGATATATGCGTCATCAGCGAGGACGTTTTCTGGGATATCAAAATTTATATTTCTTATGGCCATGATATAGCCACTCATGGGGAAAAATTTGTTATTACTAATATAATATTTTGTATTATTAACTAATGTCATAGTGTGTGTTCTTCTATGGTGAGCCGCATCTGAGAGTAAATGTCCATAATAACCCATTTGACTATCCTTACTATCCATAGATATAGGTCTACCACTTACACCACCAATTCTTTCATTTTCGAATGGTTTAAGTATTTCTTTTACAGCATTTTTATCAAAGAATGTATCTCCATCTGTAAGTATGATTATATCTCCACTTGCTTTCTCTAACGCCATTTTTAAAGCAAATGGTTTACCTTTACATGGATCAATAATTTGCTTAAACTGTTTTTTGTTTAATCCAAGCCTATTAGCAGATTTCTTTCCAGCTTTGAGAGTTAATTCATCTGGAGAAACTTGAAGTATTTCAAATGGGATTGGGATTCCTGAGTATTTTCTATTCGCAATACATTCAATACATTTACCGATACTTTTTGGCTCTTTGAAAGATACAATGATTACAGTTATCATTCCTGATTATACATGTTTAAATTCAATACTGGAATATTACTTCTTACTCTCTTCTTCATTAGATTCTTCTGTACCAGGTTCTTTTTTATCCCCTTCCTCTTTTTCACCTTCACCTTCTTCCCCTTCCTCTCCTTCTTCCCCTTCTTCAGCTTCTTCTACCTCTTCTTCTATAACTTCAATCTTTTGTAACTGGGTAATTGTCACTATTGTAGCTGTAGCATCGTTTTCATGTATTAACTCTATATTTTTAGGTAATTCAATATCATTTACACAAATTGTTTGGCCTGGGAGTTCCAAGCTACTTACATCGACCATTATATTAGGTACCAGTTGGTCTAGGGTACATCTTACGGTCAGGGAGTCTAATACTTGGACAAGAATACCAAGATTATTCTTCACTGCGGGAGAGACACCTTCTAGAGTAAATGGTATTGTGAAGATCATTGGGACTTTTGGATCTATTTGAAAAAATGCAATATGTAATATTTGGTCTGTTCTTGGGTCAATATCAAAATCTTTAATGATAGCTTTACATTCTTTCTTTCCTATCTCAATATCCAATACTGTTGTGGAGGTAGCTGTTTTATAGAGTTGTACTGCAGTACCTTTATCAATTGATACATTTGTACTTTCTGCTTTAGAATTGTAAATTACTGCTGGTACAAGATTGTCATTTCTTAATGATTTAATTTTCTTACCAACTAGCTCTCTTTTTTGTAGTATGATTTTATCCATAACAGGAAGAAGTATAGCAAAGAATATATTGTTTGGCAATAAGATTTGTGGTATACCTTGACCTTTTTTGAATAGTTCAATATACTTTAGCACCTAATATAACATCTTGCTAAAGTGAGTATTACGGAAAGACAAAAGAAAGTGCTAATGGCAATTATCCAAGAGTTTATGGAAAGTGCAGATGAAGTCGGCTCTGTAGCCCTACTTCAGAAATATAATCTAGGTGTTAGTTCTGCAACAGTAAGAAATGAAATGGTAAGACTTATGAAAGAGGGTTTACTAGAGAAGAGTCATATCTCATCTGGGAGATGTCCAACCGATCAAGCAATTAGGATGTATGTGAAACAGGAACTAGATGCACATAGTCATAATCCTCTAGTAACAGTTGAAATTAGACAGGGGATATTTAGAGAACGGTTTAGTAAGGATGCTGTTACTCACTCTGTATTACACACTCTTTCGAAGGAAACTAACTCTGTAGCATTTGTAGTATTAGATGGAATACTTAGATATTGGGGATTATCAAATCTATTTCAATATGAAGAGTTAAGTAATCAAAAAATTATCAGAAGTCTAATTGATATTTTGGAAGATCCTGTATTTCTTGTAAATTTATCTAAGAAATATGGTAGTTCAAGAGTTTCTCTCCTAATAGGGGAAGAATCTGGTGTAGATTCTTTACAGGAGTGTTCAATCGCGTTTATAGATACTCCATTTTGGAATACACAGACTGCTTCTGTTGGTGTTCTTGGTTCTAAGAGAATGGACTATCTTAAGGTTGTACCAGCATTAAAAGAGGTAAGGAACTCTCTTCAGGCCTCTATGCGTGGATGGAGTTAAATACCTCTTGACATTTTACATTCTACTGCCTATACTCTTAGCAGTCATTAATTAACTCTGCTAAGTTATGCCTAGTAAGAAACAGGTAAAAAACACGAAAAAGAACAATCAAGAATTTGAAATTCAAATTCAAAAACTTGCTCAAACTATAGATGTTCTAGAGGATGAAAAGTTAGAAATTACTAATCAACTTAAACGGGCATTAGCTGATTATCAGAACTTAGAGAAGAATACTGCTAAATTTACACATCTTAGGTTCTTACAAATTAAAAAGAATTTAGTGGAAGATGTAATACCAGTAATTGATGCTTTAACTGTGGCGCTTAAAACAAAGGGAGAGCTTAAGTTAAGCAAAAAGTCGGAAGCTTGGATAGAAGGTATAATTGCAAGTATAGAGAACTTGGAAAAAGTATTTATAAATATAGGATTAAATAAATTTATACCTCAAAGAGGTGATAAATTTAATCCTGATATCCATGAAGCCTTAACTACTATTGATAAAGGGGAAAAGGATCATATATATGACACTGTTCAACCTGGATATCGTTTAGACGATGTATTAATTCGTCCGGCCAGAGTTGTAGTATCAAAGTAATTTAAATTTATTAAATATTAAAATGGGGAAAATTATAGGAATAGACTTAGGTACAACTAATTCCGCTATGGCATATATGTCTGGTGGTAAACCTAATATTATTGCTAATGCACAAGGAGGGAGACTTACTCCATCAGTTGTTGCACAAGAGGAGAAGGGAGAAATTATTGTTGGACAACCAGCAAAAAATCAGGCTGTAACTAATCCAGAAGGAACAATATATTCTGTTAAAAGGTTAATTGGTAGAACATGGAATGATCCTGAAGTAAAAAAGGATAAAGAACTTTTACCCTTTGAAATGAGAAAGTCTGGTAGTAATGGAATTGAAGTACAGATGGGGGATAAATGGTATACACCACAAGAGATATCTGCAAAAATACTTGCAAAACTCAAAAAGGATGCAGAAGATTTTTTAGGTGAGAAAGTTACTGAAGCTGTTATAACAGTACCAGCATATTTTGATGATTCCCAAAGACAGGCTACTAAAGACGCAGGGAAAATAGCTGGTTTAGATGTAAAAAGGATTGTAAATGAACCAACAGCAGCTGCGCTTGCTTATGGATTGGATAAGAATAAGGAAGAGAAAATAGCAATTTTTGATTTGGGAGGTGGTACATTTGATATATCTATTCTAGAAATTGGTGACGGAGTTTTTGAAGTACTTTCTACTAATGGTGATACTCATTTAGGGGGTGATGATTTTGATCAAGTAATAATTGATTTTATCGTTAAGGAATTTGAGAAAGAGAATGCTATGGATCTTAGGAAAGATAAAACAGCATTACAAAGACTTAAAGAGGCCTCTGAGAAAGCAAAGATTGAACTTTCGACCTCCGAGAAGACGGAAATCAACATCCCATATATTACTGCAGACTCAAATGGTCCAAGGCATCTCAAGATGGAGATGACGAGGGCTGATTTAGAGAAATTAACATCAGACCTAGTAGATAGTACTGTTAAACCATGTGAAAAAGCTCTTAAAGACGCAAAACTTAAAATTACGGATATTGATCAGATATTACTAGTTGGTGGAATGACAAGAATGCCAGCTGTAGAGAAGAAGGTAAAAGGATTCTTTAAGAAAGAACCAAACAAGAGTGTAAATCCTGATGAAGTTGTAGCAGTTGGTGCTGCAATTCAGGGTGGTGTACTTGGCGGAGATGTGAAGGATATTACATTACTAGATGTAACTCCACTTTCACTTGGTCTTGAGACTTTGGGTGGTGTAATGACCAAACTTATAGATAGAAATACCACAATTCCTGTAGAGAAGAAACAGATATTTTCTACTGCTGCAGATAATCAGCCAGCTGTTGAAATCCATATTCTACAAGGAGAAAGGGAAATGGCTGCTGATAGTAAGACTCTTGGGAGATTTGTACTTGATGGAATTCCTCCAGCACCAAGGGGTATACCTCAAATTGAAGTAATTTTTTCGATAGATGCTAATGGAATATTAGATGTAAAAGCGAAGGATATGGCAACGAATAAGGAACAACATATTACAATTACAGCCTCTACTAGTCTAAAAGACGAAGAGATTGAGAAGATGGTTGATGAGGCTGCAAAATATGCAGAAGAGGATAAGAAGAAGAGGGAAAGAATAGAGAAGAGAAATAATGCAGATTCTTTATGTTTTAATATTGAAAAACTTCTGGAAGAAAGTGGTGATAAGATAGAAAAAGAGGAGAAGAAAGATTTAGAGGAGAATATTAAGGAACTTAAAGAGTTAATTACTAAGGATGATTTCGATGAGGATAAAGTTGAGGAAAAAACAGAAGAATTAACTAAAAAAATGCAGGAGGTAAGTAAGAAAATGTATGAAGCTGCTGCTAAAGAATCAAGTGAAAAAAAAGAGGATAAGAAAGAAGATAAAAAGGATGAGGAAAAGAAGAAAGATGAGGTGAAAGAGGGTGAAGTTGTTGATGAGGGTTAAGAGTTGATGGTTGGTATTCTATTGTGTTTATGATAGCATTTGTTATATGCATAAATTTGTATTAACCGCCCATGTCAAAGAATAAGAAGCGGAATATCAATACCATAATAGAGTCTATTCAGAAAATTTTATTGTATATTCTTTTAATAATACTTCCGATAGTTATACTTCCATTTCCATGGGATTTTATGGAAAAGGGAGTGAGTATAGCTATACTATCTTTTACAACAGGAATAGTTACTCTTGAAGTAGTAAAGATTATTTGGTCCGAGAAGTTCTTATTTTTGAAAAGGAGTTCAGATACAATTTTATTTTCACTGTTTGTATCATTAGTTCTTACCACAGTTTTTGCGTATGATACAAATTTGAGTTTATTTGGTTTTAATTATCGTTTTAGTGCAGGATTAATAGGAATTGGGTCAATATTAGTACTTACATTTCTTTCTAGGAGTTTTCTATCGAAGAAGAAAGATATTATGAATGTGATAAATGCATTCTTACTTGGTAGTATCTTGACTTCCTTTTTTAGTCTTATATCACTGTTTGGAGGGAATATATTAAATGCTATTCCTAAATTAAGTTCCCTTTCTGAAGTGGGTTTTCCTATCATTGGTGCTCCAGTTGTATTGGTAATATATAATTGTGTAGCAATTTTGTTTTCGAAGATATCACTAGAGTTTTGTAAAGAAAAAGAGATAGGGGATACTGGCTGGTTTTCGATTATTGCTATTATTGTTAATACTGTATCTCTTTTGTGTTTTGCAGTAGATCCAATAGCATTAATTACTTCTATATCATTTCTTGTCATATGGGTAGCGGTATCAATAGTTATACTCGATAAAGAAAGTTCCTCCAGTAAGAAGTCTCAAATATCAAGTATGATTCTTCCTATTATTATTATTGTATTAGCATTGTTAATGCAAATAGATGAAATATCTAACATATTTCTTAAAGATATTGAGGTTCTATCACCACTTATCCTATCAATTGATTTTAGTTGGCAGGTAGTGTCTCAATCACTAATGTCGTCACTAAAAAATGGAATATTTGGTGTTGGTTTGGATACCTTTGGTACAGTATTTACTGCATTAAAACCAATATCTCTTACAGGTATAGATCTTGTAAATGGTTTTAACGAAATATTAACATCACTCTCAAATATGGGATTTCTTTGGTTAGTAATTTGGTTAATACTTGGTTGGTATATCGGAAAAGACCTTGTTAATGATTTGAAGAATTATAACAAGGAGAAAAAAATATTAGTTCTTTTTGATACAATATTACTCTTTATTTTTCTCACTTCTTTTCTTACTACTTACACTGCAACATTGAGATTTGTATTCTTTTTGACTATATCTTTGAATGTCGTACTAAGAAGTTTAATCGATAGTGAAGATGTTGATAGTTTATTACTTAAAATGTGGACTATGGGGACTGGAGGGAAAGGCAAGAAAGGTGCTTTGACGATACCTATCTTTTTAACTGGGATAACTGTATTAATATCACTATTACTCTTATTTAAATTAGGAAGTATTACGATTTCGAGTTTGTATTTACTTAGAGCAGAGAATTATATAATTGAAGAGAATGAGAAATACATAGAGATTGCACCTACCTCGGCACAGCAATCTGAGTTTGTTGATAATATCTATTCTTGGTATAAGCAAGCGCTTAGATATGATAAACGGAATCCATTAGTTAACAGAAAATTTAGCTTAATTGCTATTGATAAAATGGGTGTAGTATTCTCAGAGTATGAAGTAGAAGAAGATGAAACTTTATTGAATGATATTGTCTTACTTAGGAATGAGGCTTTTGAGTATAGTAAGACTGCGATTAATCTCTCACCATCTCTTTATTCTGGTTATAATAATAGAGCCTTAATATACATGGGTCTTGTTAATTTAGGTTATACTGACTATATTAGAGATGCAATTTCTGCAATTGATGAGGCCATTGTTTTTAAACCTTGGGATTATCAAAACTATTATCATAAGGCACAGCTCTACTATTTACTTCAGGATTATGGTGCTGCTCTTGATGCATCTACACAGACTTTAACTATAAATGGATCATATATTCCAGCATTAGTAATTTCTGCGAATATAAATGGAATCCAGGGGAAAACGGAAATTCAGCTATCATATTTTGAAGCTGTCAAAACAATATTAGAGGCAAATGATCAACAGGATACTCAACTATATATTGATATTACAGAACAGATTAGTAATATAGAGGTTATTCCCGAAGATATTGGTAATGAGGTTTCCCGCGAAATAGAGTAATTGCCGAAATCTTATTTCCCTTTAGAGTGTTACAAGCACGGTTTAGTGTTGTTCCTGTAGATATTACATCGTCAATTAACATTATATCTTCTCCTAGTATTTCTAGATTTCTGATCACCTCAAAAGTGTTTTTACCCATAGATAATCTATCTTTAACACTTTGTTGAGATTGATGTTTATGATCCCCCACTCGTTTAATAATATTAGGATTCATCCTACATTTAAAATATTTTGATAAATGAGTTGCAAGTAATAAGGATTGGTTAAATCCCCTCTTTTTCTCATGTGAAGAATGAATTGGTATGGGGATAAGGAGTGTATTAGGAGTGATATTTTTTGAAAAACCAGTTATTTCAAGTCTCTGAATTAGAATATTAGAAAGTATTTCTGATATTTTATATGCATACCTATATTTATATTGTCCTAATATTTTTTTTGATATATTGCTGTACTCCCACCCAACAAAGACTCTATCTAAACCATCCTTATTACATTCATCATGAGTGATATATTTATTAGATACTTTTCTACAAACATAGCACTCAGGTAGAGCATTTTTAAGCTTTTTTATACACCAAGGACAAAGATAGCTACCGACACGTCCACAATTAATACAATATGTTGGAAAGAAGAGATCGAACATATATAAGTATATCTTTTGATTATGAACGAATGATGAATGGGTTTGCTAATTTTATTAACATAATTTATGATATTATCACTAGCATATTTAATACTTACTGAATACACTTGTGATTAAAAAGAATGGTGTAGTGTCTGTGATGGGATTACTACTATTTACCAAAATATTAGGATTTATCAAATTAAGAATGATTGCTCAATTATTTGGAGCATCCCATGAGCTTGATATATTCTGGGCAGCATTTACTATTCCAGATATGGTTTTCTTAGTAATTGTTGCAGGCTCTGTTAATGCTGCAATTATTCCAATTCTTACGGATGTTTTATATGATAAGGGGAAGAAATCTTTAAATTTGCTTTTTAATAAACTGTTATTAATATTTACTGGAATAATTCTGATTCTTATTACACTTCTGTTTATATTTACTCCACAAATTGCTCAGTGGTTAATATCGTTTAAAGAAGTAGGTTTAATATTCGATTTGTCTAATACTCTTCAAACCTCTGATGTTTCAATTTTTATTAGAGTTATGAGAATAGGGTTAGTATCTCCTTTCTTTTTAGGGCTGAGCTCCTTTATAACAGCATATTTACATGTTAAAAAACAGTTTTTTGTAACATCCCTAGCCCCAGTTTTTTACAACCTTGCAATGATTCTTTGCCCTATTCTCTTTGTTAAATATGGCGGAATGGGTGTAGAGGGTTTAGCACTTTCCTCAATTATTGGTACGGTTTTTCATTTAGGAATACAAATACCATTGTTTAGAAAATATTACAAAGAAGAGAAGATAGATATTAAAGGAAGTTTCAGAAAAATGTTTAAGGATAGTGCTGTTATCAAAGCTTTTAAATTAGCTACACCGAGGATACTGTCAATATTGGGAGAACAACTCAACGTAATTGTTAATACTGTAATTAGTTTTACACTAACAGCTGGTACACTTAGTGCCTATAAGTTTGCATTTAGTTTACATATGTTTCCAATCAATATTATTGGTAGTGCTGTAGCACAGGTTACATTACCTGATTTAGCAAAATTAAGTAGAAAGAAAGATAGAGGAGATTTTAAGTTAGTATTAAATAAAGCTATACAGTTTGCTATGTATTTAGTATTACCAATTGTATCAGTTCTAATCATTTTAAGACTTCCTATCGTTCGTCTTACATATGGTGCTGGTGCTTTTGACTGGGAAGATACTCTCCTTACTTCATGGTGTTTAGTTTTGTTGGGATTATCAATTCTTGGTCAAACTTTAATGCAAATAGTTATGAGGGCTTTCTATGCACTTAAGGATACATGGAAGGCTTTGATAATTACTGTGATTGGTATAGCTATGAATCTTTTCTGTGTATATTTCTTAACTAATTTCTTTAGTCATTACTATGATTGGAGAATAATATTGGAGCAAATAATCTATCAAATATCTACCGCTAATGGTGCTGGTCTTGGGGTGGTTATTAAAAGTTTCTTTACAGATTTATGGGGTTGGATGACTGTGAGAGGTGATTCTTCTTTGGCTGTTGGTGGTTTAGCGATAGGTGTAAGTATGACATATTTTATAGAGACAATCATCGGTTTTTGGTATTTGAATAGAATTACTGAAATCAAACTAATTACATGGAAGGGTACATTTAAACCTTTATTTTTAAAGATTCTTAATGCTACAATTATGGGTATAGGTATGTATTTTGTATTTAAGCTCTTTGATCTTCAATTGGATACTTCTAGAACTGTATGGGTCCTTTTGCTTACAGTTTCTACCTGTATGTATGGTGGTATATCTTACTTACTTGGATCTTACCTTTTTAAGATAGAGGAATTTGGATATATCAAAGAATATATCATAAATCTATTAGGTAATTTCAGGAAAAGATTTTTTAAGAAAAATGCGTAAATTTGTCAAAATCTTTGGTATAGTTATCCTTTGTCTTCTACTGTTATTCCTATCCTTTCTCCTTTTTCTTGTTTTGAAATCTCGGTTGTGGGAGAAAGAGTTTGTGGCTGGTCTAAACACGGAATATTTAGTAAGTGACGGGATTGTGTTGGATGATATTTTGAATGGGGAAATAGAATCATATATATTAAGTGAAGAGGATACTGATTCTATTACTCTTTCACCTACTCAAGTAGCTCAGTTGGTGTATGGGACACTTACTGATGTGGCTGGAGATAGTGGTTTGAATATTACTAATGTGTATATAGTTCCCGCTATTGCCGATTGGAAGGTGTGTAGTAGGCTTGAATTAAAGGATATGTGGGAAGCCCATATATGGGTCTGTGTAGACGTTAGTAAAGATAATATGCAAACAGCCCAGCTTTATTTAAAAGATATTCAGTGTCAAGGATTTAGTGTTAGCAAAATATATCCTAAACTTTTAATACTTGCTAACCAAGGGATTGCTGATGCATTAGTTACTGCAAATGAAAATGGGTTTGTTGGAAGAATATTTGAGAATGTAGAGTTAATGGAGGAGTATTTAGTGATTAAAGGTGGTTTGTATTAACTATCTGTGATGTAGCCTATACTTCTTGACATTCCTTTCACTTCTTATTAAAATACTTAGCAGTTAATCTATCATTTTGCTAATTTAAATTATTACTATATATAAATGGCACAATCAGAAATACGACCATTAGGTAATCGTGTATTAGTTAAACCTCATGATGAGGAAGATACAATTGCCGGTGGTTTACTAGTACCTCCTAGTGCTAGTGATGATAAGAGACCAGCAATAGGTGAAGTTCTTAAGTTAGGGATTGGGAAGGATAAAGATGGTAAACCTGTCGTATTCCAAGTTAAAACTGGTGATACTATATATTTCAAGAAATATTCTCCAGAAGAAGTTGAAATTGATGGTGAGAAATTTCTCATCTTAGATGCTGATGATATATTAGCAGTAATTAAGTAATTAAAATTTTTAGATATATAATATGGCAAAATCTGTTAAATATGATGAAGAGGCAAGAAAGTCTCTAAAAGCTGGTGTAGACTCTATCTCCAATGCTGTTAAGACTACTCTTGGACCAAAAGGTAGAAATGTAGCAATCGCAAAAAGTTTTGGATCTCAGGTAGTTACTAAAGATGGGGTAACAGTAGCAAAAGAAATAGAAGTTGAAAATCCTTTTGAGAATGTTGGTGTTGAAATGATTAAAGAGGCTGCAAGTAGGACTAATGATATGGCAGGAGATGGAACTACAACAGTTATTGTAATAGCTCAAGCTATCGCTACTCTGGGTTTTAGGAATGTGACTGCGGGTGCTAACCCAATTTCTGTTAAAAGAGGAGTAGATAAAGGTGTAGAGGTTGTTGTTAAAGCACTTAAGAAACTTTCTAAGAAGATTTCTGGAAAAGAGGAGATTTCTCAGGTAGCAACAATATCTGCAAATAATGATAAGGAGTTGGGTGAAATGATAGGTGAAGTTTTTGATCAGATTGGTAAGGATGGAGTTGTAACTGTAGAAGAAGCAAAGGGTTTTAAGGATGAAGTTGCATATACAGAAGGTATGCAGTTTGATAATGGTTATGTAAGTCCTTACTTTGTTAACGATCCCGAGTCTTTAGAGACTGTAATGGAGGATCCGTATATTCTAGTTACAGATAAGAAGCTTTCTAATCTTCAAGATATTCAAGCAATTGCAGAGAAAGTACTTTCTGCAGCAGATAAACCAATAGTAATTATCGCAGATGAGATTGAGAATCAAGCATTAGCTACTTTGGTTGTAAATAAATTAAGAGGTACCTTAAATGTTGTAGCAATTAAGGCTCCTGGATTTGGTGACAGGAAGAAAGAGATGTTACAAGATATTGCTGTAATCACTGGAGCATCTTTTATCTCTGAGGAAATCGGTAGAACATTGGAATCTATAGAGGTGTCAGATCTTGGTAGTGCTAAGAAAGTTGTTGTAAGTAAAGAGGGAACCGTTATTGTCGAAGGTAGCGGTATTAAGAAAGATATTAAGGAGAGAGTTGCTGAGATTAAGAAGCAGGTTGAGAAGAGTACCTCGAATTATGACAAGGAGAAGTTACAAGAAAGGCTTGCTAAACTTTCTGGTGGCGTAGCAATTATTAAGGTTGGTGCAGCATCTGAGATAGAGGCCAAAGAAAAGAAGCAAAGGGTACAGGATGCTATTAATGCTACTCGTGCAGCTATTGAAGAGGGTGTTGTAGCAGGTGGTGGTTTAGCATTTCATAATGTAAAGAAAGTATTAGATAATATTAAGCTTGAAGATATTGATGAGCAACTTGGTATTGAAATACTTAGAAGTGTACTTAGTGAGCCTCTTAAACAAATTGCAGAGAACGCAGGTCAGGATGGTGCTGTAATTGCAGCAAATTGTTCTGGAAATATTGGTTATAATGCAAAAACAGGAGAGTATGTTGATATGATTAAGGAAGGAATTATTGATCCTGTTAAAGTAACTAGGTTAGCATTAGTAAATGGGGCATCAGTTGGTACTATGCTTATTACTACAGAAGCTGTAGTAGCAGAGATAAAGAAGGATGAACCTGCTGCGCCTATAGGTGGAATGAGTGGTGGTATGCCAGGGATGATGTAGGATAACAACGTTTTAGAAAAACTTATCTAAATCTCTAAAATATTATTTACTTATGCAGAAGTATGTTTTTAGAAAGTACAGTCCAAAATATCGAGATTTCTTTGTCTGTGAAAAAGAGAAGTTAGTTAGGGCTTTAGGCTTAACAGTTAAAATTGAGCATGTAGGTTCAACAGCGATTCCTAATCTTGGAGGTAAAGGCATTATTGATATTGTTGTAGGAATTTCACATTCAAAGTTATCGGAAGCTAAGAAAATATTAGAGAAATTAGATTATATATTCAGTACAACAGCAGGTTCTCCAGATAGGCTGTTTTTTAAAAGAGATTATCCATATCGGGGTAGAAAAAGAAGAGTCCATATTCATCTTACAAAGTTCAATAGTAAAGATTGGAAGGAAATGATTGGTTTTCGCGAATATTTATTGATGCATCCTGAAATTGTTAAGCAATATGCAAGAATTAAGAAGAATGCAGTGAAAGAAGCATCTGGTGATGGTAAGAGATATAAACAATTCAAAGATGCATTTGTAGAGAATATTACAAAAGAAGCATTAAGATAAAAAGCTTTCAACTTTAATAAACAACCTCTTGCATTACTACTTTCCCAATAATACTATTCGAACCCTTACGATATTTTTCAACCCTTAAACTACTATTTCTACTTACTAAAACAATATCATCAATAACTAGTTCACAATTAGGACTTATAAACAAAAAACCAGTAGGAGAACATAATAAATTACTAGAACTTACAATTACCATATCTACAATAAAACTCTCATGATCTAGCTTTGTAATCCAAGTAGGGCAATTATAGTAAGTTAAAGTATTCTCTTTTTTGAAATTCAAATCCTTAGGGATTTTTGTAAACAGAGGAATCTGGTATACATTTACATCATCACTATCAACAAGACTACCTGCAGATACTCCAAGAGCCTCAGCTAATTTATCCAACTGATTCATAGGGGAACTTTCACCACGTTCATATCTTGAAATCATTTCCCAGGTAATACCAACCTTATCTGCTAATTCATCCTGTGTTAACTTTAATCTTTTTCTATATTTTCTTATATTTTCTCCTATATCATGATATTCCATATATATGAATTGTAAAGAATATTCATGAAAGGATATATAGACGTATATGTCGTAAATATGGAATATTAATCTCTATACGTGATAATTTGTATCCAATTCTTTGCTAACCAATCATCACTTCGCCTTAATATATTCCCTAATCCTCGTTTCTTCATTTCCTTTTTTACAACACTCCCTTGATGGGGATATTTGTATGATCTTGTTAAAGGTGAATTAAAACCATGAGTGTAGTGGCATAATTCATGAGCAATAGTTGAAATAAGTAAATACTCCGGAATTAACTCATTTCGGAAATATTTTGTAACAACAATTATAGACACACTTTTTACATCTTGGCTTTGTATATCCTTCTCATATTTTCTAAGTAATGACTTTATTTTTGTTCTTTCATTTGCATATTTAATACACCCAAGCTGCCTCTTGGAATATTTACCAAATTTTGCAATTACAAAGTTCTTTCTTGGGACATCGCTGAAATACTCATCCCATACATCAAACATTAGGTTTTGTAGATAGTTATTATCTCTCACTTCTAGATTCGAACTGGTTAAAATGATATTGTATATTATCATGAACCAGCGTATTAAACAGAAATTAAAAACACTTAAAGATGTCGTATTCTTTTTCTACGGTAGATATACCCTTTGGGTAGTGTTAAGAGATATCCTTTTCTTGGCTATTACAGTTGCAGAAATGTACAACATTAAAGTAATGGGTACTTTTCTTGATAGTACCGCACTACTACTAGGGTCTGAAGGAAGTTTTAATATACAGGAATATATTTTTACAGACTCTTTTTTTCTCTTGATGATGATGTTGTTGCTTTGGATAGTGGGAAATATTGGGAAGAAAGTCAGAACTAATATTTACGATAACATGGAAGACAAAATATGGTCTGATTGTAATTTAGAAATGGTTAATAAGATGTCGAGATCTAATTTACAAGATATTATGGATCCTAAATTCCAAGACCTGATTACTTACATCCCTACGTATTCGATTAATAATATGATTCTTTCGTATTCAGCCTTTTCAGATATTGTATCTCAGGGTATACGTTTGATCACATCAGTTGCAATTATGTTCATTGACCTTCGTTTATCGATACTGTTCCTTGTACTCTTTGTATTACCAGAAGTCATAGTCGGATACATCCAAGGAAGGAAGATTCGAGAATATAATACTAAGAAAGTTGGTAGGTTGAAGCTTGTAAATTATTTATCAACATTGGCTCTAGATCATTCGAACTTCAGTGAGCTGAGAGTAGATGATACGTTTAGATATATTAAGGACACATTAAAAAATGAGGATCATGAATATCAAAAAGGGTTATTTAATAGGAGGAAACACTTTTATATCGATACCATATCAACATCAATATTGGGACAGGTACTTAAATATGGGTATATTGTGTATCTCATTGGATATTCAATAGTGAAAAAATTAACAATTGGTGCCTTCTCAGCCCTCTTTAACTATACTATCGTTGTGTATAGTAGTGCCTTTGAGATGCTCAACACAATAGGTTTGCTTTCGGACCGACTTTCATATGCTTCTAGCTTTTTTAAACTCTCACAATGGAAAGGTTTTGGAGATATACAATACGGTACCCAAAAGCTACCTAGTGGTTCTCTTACTCTTAAGTTTGATGATTTAGATTTTGCATATCCAGACCAACCAGATAAGAAGATATTGGAGAATATAAATTTAGAAATTAAATCTGGAGAGAAGGTAGCCTTTTTAGGTGGAGATAGTTCAGGTAAAAGTAGCTTAGTAAAACTATTAACAGGTATGTATGAGATACAAGTAGGTGATTATGTGATAGGTGGTTTATCTGTAAGGGAGTTAAAGCGTGGAGAACTTAAAGGACGAATATCAGTAGTTTTCCAAAATTTTATTAATTACAATTTCTCTTTAGAAAAAAACATTACCATTGGTCTTGATAGACAGAATGTAGATAGGGAGTTTTTTGATGAAGTTCAAAAGATGGTGGGATTAGATAAATTGATAAAGAAAAAGGGAATTGCTAAAGATGATGTCCTTGGGAGGTACTTTAAGGATGGGATTGAGCTTTCTCCTGGCTATTGGCAGAGAATAGCCATTGCGAGGATGTTGTATAGGAATAAGGATATATTCATTATGGATGAGCCATTTACATTTATAGATAGTGAATCAAAGTCAAAGATAATTAATAATATTGTTGACTTTGTTGGGAGAGATAGAATCTTGATATATATCACTAGGAGTACAGAGGATTTAGAGAAGTTTGATAGGGTGTTTTACTTTGAAAACGGTCATATGGTTGAATCTGGGCCATGGAAAGAGCTTCTTAAAAAGAAAGGGAAGATGTATAAAAGTACCAACTCTAAGAAAAAAAAGTCTGCTAATTGAAGTATAGATTTTCTCTTGTTAACAAAATTTGTAAATATCCTGTAAAATATAGGATTAAATATTTTTAAATAGGTTAAGAAATGACAATATTAGATGGTAAGAAGACATCGGAAGAGATAAGGGATAGGCTTAAGAAGGAAATTCAAAATATTGTAGATAAGGGTAATAGAATTCCTAGATTAGATATCATAATTGTTGGTCACGATTTTGCTAGTGAAAAATATATCGGTATGAAAGAGAAATATGGAAAGGAATTAGGTACTAAAATAACAATTCATAGGTTTAAGGAAGATTCGGAAGAGAAGGAGATAATATCTCTAATCGAGAAATTAAATAGGGATTCATTAGTTGATGGTGTAATGATACAGTTACCATTACCGAAGGCATATAAAACTTTTAATACGAAATCCATACTAGAGAGTATTGATGTTTCAAAAGATGTTGACGGTTTGACATATACTTCTCTGGGTTGGATATGGAGTGAGAGGGGTGGGATAGGTGCAGCTACACCTACCGGTATTATACTGCTTCTTCATGAATATGAGATAGAAATTGCTGGTAAGAATGTTGTAGTTTTGGGTAGAAGTAATATTGTTGGATTACCTTTAGCTGCAATGTTTCTTAAACGAGATGCAACGGTTACAATAGCACATTCTAGAACAGAGGATCTTAAAGAAATATGTAGTCAGGCAGATATACTAGCTGTTGGTATTGGGAAACCTCAATATATTACATCTGATTTTGTTAAGAAGAATGCAGTTGTAATAGATATTGGTACAAACCGTGACTATGAGGGTCATTTAGTAGGTGATGTTGATTTTAATGATGTAAAAAGTAAGTGTGAGTACATTACTCCTGTTCCTGGTGGTGTAGGCCCTATGACAATAGCTTCCCTCTTCTCTAATTTGGTAAAGATATATAAGAAAAATGTTACAAGATATAGATAATCAGATATATAACCTCATACAAAAAGAAAGCAAAAGGCAAATAGAGGGGATTGAATTAATCGCTTCTGAAAACTATGTTAGTAAAGCCGTATTAGAGGCAATGGGTTCTATACTCACCAACAAATATTCAGAAGGATATTCTGGGAAGAGATATTACCGTGGTAATGAATATATTGATCAAATTGAGGATATTGCAATAGAGAGGGCCAAGGAGCTATTCAAAGTAGATCACGTAAATGTACAACCATATTCTGGTTCACCAGCTAATTTTGCAGTACATCTAGCATTTCTAAATCCAGGTGATAAAACAATGGGTATGGCACTAGATGCAGGTGGACATTTAACTCATGGTTTTAAGGTGTCTGTATCTGGAAAATATTTTGATTCGGTTAGTTATGGGGTAGATGAGAATGGATATATTAATTACGATGAGGTTAGAAAGTTAGCATTAGATCATAAACCTAAGTTGATATGGGCTGGTTTTTCTGCATACTCAAGGATTATTGATTGGAAAGAGTTTAGAAAAATAGCTGATGAAGTAAATGCTATCCTGGTTGCGGATATTGCACATGTTGCTGGTCTAATTGTTGCTGGAGAGTATCCATCTCCAGTACCGTATGCTGATATTGTTACAACAACTACACACAAGACTCTTAGAGGTCCTAGAGGAGCTATGATTATGTGTAGAAAGCCGTACGCAGAAGCTATAGATAAGGCAGTATTTCCAGGATCTCAGGGAGGTCCTCATAATCATACTACTGCAGCAATTGCAGTTGCATTGAAAGAGGCCGGTACAGAAGAATTTAAACAGTATTCTAAACAGGTTGTACTTAATGCTAAGAAACTATCAGAGGAATTGATTAAAAAAGGATACTATATAGTATCTGGTGGTACTGATAATCATTTAATGCTTGTAGATACTATTAAGAGTGTTAAATTAAGTGGTAAGGAAGTAAGTAATGCTTTAGAAAAAGCAAATATTACATTGAATAAGAATACCGTACCTAATGATTCAAGAAAGCCTTGGGATCCATCAGGTGTAAGAATTGGCACTCCCGCAATTACTAGTAGAGGGATGAAGGAGAGTGATATGGAGAAAATTGCCTACTTTATTAATACTGTACTTGAAAATATTGAGAATAATAGTTTAATTGAAAAAATTAAAGGAGAGGTTAAAGACTTTACAAAAAGATTTCCAGTTCCAGGTATAAATTAATATATAGATTTATGATTTTAAGTGATAAGGGGATTAAAAAGGCTCTTAAGGCAGGATCTATTGTAATTGACCCATTTAGTGAAGAAAATCTTCAATCTGCGTCATATGATTTACATTTAGATAAGCAATTACTTGTTTTCGATAGAAACAATATCTCATTGATAGACCTTAAGGTTAAAAATGAGAATATGATGAAACAAATAACTATCCCAGATGCTGGCTTTATCATTCATCCTGGAGATTTTGTGCTGTCCAATCTCGTAGAAATAACTGGTGTAGATAACAGTTTTGTAGGGAGATTAGAAGGTAAAAGTTCCCTTGCCAGGGTTGGTCTATTAATTCATACAACAGCTGGGTTTCTTGATCCAGGGAATTCCTTGAGAATGACCTTGGAAATTGTAAATCTTTCACCCTTACCAATTAGAATATATGCTGGTATGAAAATAGCTCAAATGGCATTCGAGAAATTAGATCAACCGTGCGAGAGACCGTATGGAAGTAAAGGTTTGAATAGTAAGTACTATAGAGATATGACTGTACAGGGAAGTAAAATGTATAAGAATTTTATTGATGAAAAAAAATAGTATTAAGAAACAATTCCCTATACTTCAACAGAAGATAAATGGGAAGCCAGTAATATATTTGGATAGTGCGGCTACCACCCAGAAGCCACAATGTGTGATAGATAGTCTAAGTGAATACTACACGGAATATAATTCGAATATACATAGGAGTTCTCATAAACTATCCCAGAAGGCTACTAGTAAGTGGATAGAAGCACATAAGGTTGTAGCCGATTTTTTAAATGCAGGTACATATGAGGAAATAATATTCACTAGAAATTGTACTGAGGGTATAAATCTTTTTGTTAATACATACGCTAAACAGAATTTACAAAAAGGAGACATAGTAGTGTTAACCGAAATGGAGCACCATAGTAATATTGTCCCTTGGTTAATGTTGCAGAAGGAAGTGGGTTTCGATATTGAATATATTCCAGTCAAAGATAACTATAAATTAGATATTAAATGGTATGAAGAATTGATTAAAAAGGAAAAAGATAGAGTAAAAATTGTATCTATAATACATCTATCAAATGTTTTAGGTATAGTGAATGACATTAAAAAGATAACAGAGTTAGGTCATTCAATTGGTGCTGTGGTATTGATTGATGCAGCCCAAAGTGTGGCTAGACTTCCAATTGATGTACAGGATATTGGTTGTGATGCTTTGGTGTTTTCCGGTCATAAGATATATGGACCAACTGGAAGTGGGTGTATATATATCAAAAAGGAAATATTAGAAGAATTACCTCCATATATGGGAGGGGGAGAAATGATAAAAGAGGTTAATAGAAAATCTTTTACTTTAAATGGTCTCCCATGGAGATTTGAAGCAGGTACACCGGATATTGCGGATGGTATCGCATTAGCAGTAGCCATATCATGGTTTAAGGAAACTATTAAGAATATAGGTGGGTATGAGGTATTGATTCAGCATGAAAAGAATTTAATTAGTAGATTTATTTCTAAATTTGAGGGGCTTGATTGGTTCAAACTTTTTGGTAAACGAGAAAGAATAGGTGTTATATCATTCAATCTAGAAGGCTTTTCATTTATGGGGTGTAAGAAGGAAACATTGGAGAGTAATGATCAAGGGAAAAAGATCCTTGATTTTATATCCTCGCGAGGTCTATGTATTCGAGATGGTTTTCATTGTGCACAACCATTACATACAAGATTTAGTATCGGACCAACAATGAGGGTGAGTGTAGGAATATATACGGATGAACGAGATATTGACAGGGCTGTGCAAATTATCAAACAAGGGGTGCTAAGAACTATGTAAGTATGTTATTATACTTGTATGGACAATGCCCCAATTAATCCAGTACAGAGTGTGCAGGACGATTTCTTAGTAGAGATAAAGGATCTTGGTAGGAGGCTTGATAGTATAAACCTACCACAAGATCTTAAGGATGAAGCCCTGAGAGCAATATCGAGACTTTCTCGTATGGCTAAATATGGTAATTACAGCAGGGAATTTGAAACGATAGATAAATATGTCGATTGGATAACAAGAATTCCATGGGGAAATTTATCTATAGATAATTATGATATAGATAATGCTAGGAAGGTAATGGATTCTACACATTATGGTATGGAGGTTATTAAGAATATAATTCTTGATTATCTTGCAGTAATGCAGTTACAGAAAAGAGGTTTGACTACTACAACCCCCGAACCAGTCAATGTGGCGAATAAAGAGTTTATAAATCCATATAATGTTCCTGCAGTTGCGAATAGTGGAATAAGTACATCATCTAAATCACTAGTACTTCTGTTTGTTGGTCTCCAAGGTGTTGGAAAGACCTCTTTAGCAAAATCGATTGCTACTGCTATGGGAAGAAAGTTCGTAAGAATTTCTCTTGGTGCAATAGGGGATGTAAAAATATTAAGAGGTGTTCCAAAATATTCCGAAGGTGCAGAACCTGGTCAGATTATTAAGGCATTAGTTAGAACACAGAGTATGAACCCAGTCATTTTACTGGATGAAATAGAAAAGTCTAGTAGACAAGAAAATTTCTTAAGTGATGTAATGGCAGCTCTTCTCGAAATATTAGATCCTGAACAGAACAAGGCATTTATAGACCACTATGTTGATTATCCAGTTGATCTTTCAAATGTCTTCTTTATATGTACTGCAAATAACCTAGGAGGCTTATCTGCAGCATTACTTGATCGTGTAGAGGTTATTCGTTTCTCTAGTTATTCCGATGGAGAAAAGGAAGTAATTGCAAAGAATTATATCTTGCCTAAAATTTTAAAGGAAACCGGTCTAAGTAACCAACATTTACAAATACAGGATAATGTATGGGCTATGCTTATACGACCCGTAGGATTTGATGCAGGTATCAGGCAATTGGAGAGGAATATAAATACCTTAGTCAGATCTGTGGCTAGGAGGTTAGTTACTAATTCTCCGATTCCGGTTGTGATCACAACTGAGAACCTAAGGGATTTTGTATTACCAGATCAAGGACCTTTAAGCTAGACTCCTTTAAATGGGTTTATAATACTAAGTGCACTCATAGCCCTTGTTATTTCACTATCTTTTTTGCCAAAAGTAATATCTATTCGTTTTTTTGATCTCTGTTCAGCTTTTTTAAGTGAATTAAGATCTGATCCTAATCTATCTTTTGACAAACTCTTAATATCAACTTTTCGGGTTACTAAGTAGGTCTTCTCATTTATTGGTGTATTAGAATTGTTGTCCATTATTGTTATTATCAGAATTATCAACCAATCCTTGTGGTGTTATATGTTGTCTCCCTTTTTGTAAATCTCTACGGTTTTTGACAACTTGTCCTGGTATAGTGCTTTCTTCTATTACATCTTTGAATGTTCTCTCATGTGCGTATTTATCAGGGTTCATCTCTCTATCTTTCTCTTCTAATCTTTTTTTAATATCCTCTTCATAATTTCGTCTTTCCCCCTCTATTTGTACTTTATCCTCTTTTCTTTTTTGGGCAGCTCTTTTTATCATAGAGGATTGTTTGGTAAGTGAGTCTCCTTCCTTCATAGGTTGTTGTATTGCTGGGGGATTAAATACTTTCGAAAGTTCTTCTATTGTTCTTGTATCCTTTATTCCTTCTGCTTTCTCCTTTCTTTTTGCTTCAAGCTCTCTTGGATCAGATGTAATCAGTTCATGTTCTGCTTGGCTTGAAAGAACATGTATTCCTACATGGTTTGCACCTGCAAAGAATAAACCTTGACCTCTATCACAGTTAAGTAAGAAGTTTCTTTCTCCGTCAGAAAGGTTAAATGTAGTTTGCAATGTTTCTACTGCTGAGGGGCTTTGTTTCATAAGCATCTGTATTGAAGAGTTAGAGATAATTGCTTTCCCCATTTCATTTTTCATAAAATCTGCAACATCTTGTGTAATAGTTGTTAATCCTAGATAATACTTTCTTGCACGTTTTGCCATAGAGTACATAAATTTTGCAGAATCTTCTCGTTGCATCATATACCAAGCTTCATCTACGATTAATAATCTACATTTCTGGACCTTTCTAATTCTAGTCCATATGAAATCAAGCATTAGATACATTGCTAGTGCTTTTAATTCATCTTGAAGGTCTCGGACACTAAATACTGTGAAGGGATTATTAATTTCAAAGTTACTTGCTTCGTTAAATATTCCCGCACCACTACCGATGATGAACTTTTCCATTCTTCTAGCTAGATTATGAGCTTCGTTTTCTGCCATACCTTTTAATACCTTATACAAATCTTCTAGTAATGGAGGAGTGTTTCTTTGAGTTCTTGCATCGAAGGTGATCCCTTTTTCTCGGTATGTAAGTATTAATGCCCTATCGAGTATTGAGGATTCAACATTAGACAAACCTTCAAACATGACTTTGAAAAACCCTAGTAGAGAAAGCATTTTCATTCGGAGCTCATCATCACTATCATCTATCATACCGGATAGTTCGAATGGGTTCATTTTGTGTCCCTTATCTTGTGAGAATGATATGTAAGAACCTTCTACTGCTTTCGAGAGGTCCTCATATTCATGTTCAGGATCTATAATAATGACTTCGGTTCCCATCATTAGGCTTCTTACTGCCTCTAGTTTTACAAAGTAGCTTTTACCTGCTCCTGATTTAGCAAAAACTACCATATTAGCGTTCTCCAATTCAAATCTATCGAATACTACCAAACTATTATTATGTAAATTAAGGCCATACATAACTCCATGATCCATTGTTAGTTCTGATGAGACGAATGGGAATGTTGTAGCTAAGGAAGTAGTATCCATATTTCGTGTAATATGCATTTTGTCTAAAGCGAGTGGTTGTGTACTGATAAATCCAGGTTCTTGTAACAAAGTGGCCTGTTTCGCGGTTACATTCATTGCAGCTAGTGTAGAGGTAACATTTCTAGCATGTTTCTCTAGTATTTTTTTATTTGGTGCATATATCGTTATATACATTGCAAAATGAAAGAATTTTTCACTCCCCTCTGCAATAGAATCTTGTAATTGTTGAGCATCTCCTAGCTTTACTTTTAGGGAAGCATCTATTACTTTTCTATCCTCCATTTGGCTGTATAGGGTTGCTTCCATCTCTCCAATCTTTTTCTTAAGTTTTTCTAGTATCACTTTAGAATCAACAGGGTAGTAGAAGGTACTGATACGTAACGAGTGTTCAAAATTAATAATTGGGGAGAGCCAGTTTGGTCCTACAAATCTAGGGTATCCACTGATGAAAAATGTTTTGAAGTAATAGTCACCCATTTGTAAGTGATTAAAGTCCACTTCTAGATCAATAGGGGCTACAATATCTTTTAATGATAGGCCTGAGAAGTCGGCTGTAGGTCTTTCTACGGCTTCTACAGAGGTTTGAATATCGCTAGAGTTATCTACTACTTTTGTTTTTTTAGAATTGGGGCTTAGTTTATCGAGTAATCTAAAGATTATATTCTTTTTTTTCTCCTTCTTTATTACCGTATCCTCAAACCTTTCTTTTTGAAGATTATTAATCTTGTCTTCTTTGGTGGAGTCAACCTCTTGTTGTACCTGATTTTGTATATCTTTGTATTTATCGAGAGATTTACTATTCATTTTATCAACGACGGGAGAGTTAAATTGTTTGTTTTGTAATGTATCATTATCCATTATTTCCCTCCTCTTCTGGATTATATGTTGTGTAGAACTCAGTTATTAGTTCCTGATTAACTAATTGATGTCCCATGAGTCCCATTCTTCCTAATTGTTTAATAACATGATCTCTTTTTGGGTAGAGAAAGATTTTTGCTTTTTCTAGTAATCGTTCCTGTTTCATAGCCCTTTGTGTAGCCTGTTCATCTTTTGTTTTCTTTGCATCAAAGAGATTTGCACCGGGTATTGCAGCTGCTGGATTGTATGGTATTACGATGTAGAAGCTTTTATCAAGTACATTGTTTTCTACAATTAGGTTTTGTACAAATAGTGTGTAAATATTAAGCATTGATTTGAGACCCGTAGACATATTATCGCGGTTTTGATTTTTTAGGTAGTTTATGTAGTTTGAGATGTCTACTCTTTGTGTTCGAATTAGTATTTGTATATGAAAATTAAGGGAGTTAAGTAATCCTGCAAATGCATATATTTTACTATCTTGTTCATATTCTGCTAGAAGATCAAAGTTGATTGCGTTGGTTTGTATTACTAATGCTACACTTCCACTTTTTGTGATAACAACATCATCCACAATATTCTTTACCTCTAGGTGATCCTGTGTAGATGTAGTTGTTCTGGCTCTATCTTTTATATTCACGAGAGTTTTGCTGTTATTTTAATAGGGTTTTTACTTTGTTTATTATCTAATACCCATTGTATATTAGGTATTTTGTAGGTACTTTGATCAAACTGTATGTAGTATACACCTTGGGGTAATATTTGGTTTACCAAGAAATATCCGTTTGGGCCTGTACGATTTGCAAATATTACTTTCTCACTCTGATCTTTCAAATAGATTGGAATATTTGAAAGACCCCTGTTATTTATATCTGCTAACCATATATTAATATTACCAGGGAGTCTATTTACACTTTGAATATTGAATTGGTATTGTGAAATATTTTGAGGACCAATAACGATAGTTTTGAGTAAGGTTTCTGTTTGTTGTGTTATCGGTTCTGGTTTGTTTTGTTTAGGAGGCTTGGTTTCTAGAATATCGTCTCCGGGTTTTTCCGTGAATAGTTTTGTATCTGTTTTTAATTTACCGCCTATAATTTTCCCTTTTTTATCATCATTTGGTTTGACTATTGGTTTTATTCTTTGTCCTTGCATCTGTTTATTTAACCAAACTCGTTGAGTCGGTTTGTTTATTGCAGTAAAGTAATTTTTTATAAATTCATCTGCCCCTTGATCGTTGATTGGAACTAATGCAAAGAATGCTCCTACAGAGGAGAGGATTAGGAATGCTGGCCATGCTATAATCCCTGGGAGGCCTACCTGTCTATTTAGGACTAGGAATATTGATCCACATCCTACTCCTGCAGCAAGGTATGCGAATTCTTTGAGTGTAAACTTTGTAAAGAGTTTAAACTCCACATCTAGTACATTTTGTGGTATTGGATGTTGTCTCATGCTATTTTTAGTTTACCATAGCATCTATAGGGTTTGAATAACCGATAATATTTGTTTTATTATATATCTATGAATAAATCTGATAAACAATTAATAGCCTATATAGAAGATTTATACGATTTTAGGCAAAGGATTCCAGCTTTTTTGAGTAAAGGGAAGATAGAAGAGGTCTGGGATATTAAGGTGAAAGGTGGGAGGTACAAGGATATTAGTGATAGACAGAGGGGGATAATTAATAGGAAGATATCTATATTAAAGGATTCTTTAGAGTGGATTGTACTTAAACCTTTTGTACAATTTATTGGTGTTTCTGGTTCCGTAGCATCGGAATTTGTTAAGGAGAAGGATGATATTGATTTGTTTATTGTGACTAGAAACGATACTCTGTGGATATATCGACTGTATTTATATTTTAGGAATATATCTAAGAGACGAATTAGGTCGAGGAGTAAACAGAGTGATGTTAAAGATAAGTTTTGTGTTAATTTTTTAACAGAAGAGCGTAACTTATTGTTAGAGAATGATATGTTTAATTTAAATGAGTTGCTTTTTCTTAAACCTGTTTATTATTCAGCATTTCTAAGTGTTATTTTTTTACAAAATGATTGGTTGAGGGAGAAGTACCTTGTATCTAGGAAATTTCTTAGGAGAGAATCATTAAAGGTTGGTATGTTAAAAACGATTATGAAAAGAAATTGTATTTTTTTTATAATAAATCTTATTTGCTTCCTATTACAAGTCGGATATATGGTGGTAATGAAGCATGATCCAGATATCCAGAGATTGGTAAATGGTTTTAGAAGTGGGAGAGTTGAATTTTTTCCTAAAGGATTTAGAGAAGAAAAGTTAGGAAAGACTTAATATCTATTTAGATTAAAGAATTGAGCGTTTTCTTGAATATATTTAGGTAATATTTTTTTGTTGATAGTGGTTATGAATGTTTGTTGGTTGTTTAATATCTTCTTATTAAAAACCTTTTTTGTATTCTTGGTATCTAACTCTGAGGCTATATCATCTAGTAAGAGGATGGGGTAGTAGCCTAGCTCTTTAGCCACTATTTCTTGGGATTTAAATATTAGATTACCAATAGCTATTCTTTTTTGACCACGGGAGCCGTATTTTTTAACGTCTTGATCTGTAAATATATTCCAATCGTCTCTGTGTGGCCCAATATTACTGTATCCTGTTGCTATATCTCTCTTTTTGCTTTCCTCTAATACCGTATCAAGTATTTTTTGTATTTCATCTATTTTATTTTTTACTTTTTTAATTGGTTTCATCTTTTTATCACAGAAGTTATATTTAAGAGAAAAGTTTTCTTGTTTAAATTTTTGAATAATATTTAATCTTTCTTTGTAAATTAAAGAAGATAGTTCTGAGAGTTGTGTTGTCCAAAAGTTTAATTGGGGATCGTTTTTAGCGATAATGCCTCTTTCATAAAACTTCTTTGATAGTTTCTTGAGGTAGGAATTTCTTTGCCTAAGTACATTTCTAAATTTTTTCAGTATTGAAGAGTATTCATAGTTCATGTGGGAGATTGTTTCATCTAGAAAAATTCTTCTTTGGTTAGGAGATAACATGAGTAAGTCAATTCTTTCGGGATTGAATATTGTGGCAGAGTTTTGTAAGAAGAATTTTTTAGGGGTGGTTTTACTATCGTCTATCATATATATTTTCCGATTATTATCTTTGTAATGAGCGTATTTATGTTCGTTTATAGTGATTTCTATTCTACTATGTTTTGTTATTCCAGTTTGGTTGTTGCGTATATATTCATCACTGCTTGACCAGGGTGAGGTTCCGTTACAGATGATGTGTAATGCCTCTAATACAGAGCTTTTTCCTTGTGCGTTATCACCGTATAAAATGATAATGTTGGATTTAAATTTTAATTCTAAATCTTTGAACTTTCTAAAATTTTGTAATTTTATACTCTTAATCATTATGTTTTTAATATCGCAAGAAATGCTTTTTGAGGAATATTTACCTGTCCTACCCGTTTAAGTCTTTTCTTTCCCTTTTTCTGCTTTTCAAGGAGTTTCAGTTTTCTACTGTAATCTCCACCGTATAACTTTGCTGTAACATCTTTTCTAAATGCTCTTATATCCTCTCTTGCTATTATTGTAGCTCCTATAGCCGCTTGTAGTGGTATAGAGAATTGTTGTCTGGGAATTTCCTCTTTCATTACTTTAAGTAATTTCACTGCTTTAGGTCTTGCATCTTTCCTTGTTTCCAAAAAACTTAATGCTGGGATTTCATTAAAGTTTACTAGAATGGAGACTTTAACTAAGTCTACTGGGAAGAAGTCTATAAACTCATATTCCATCGAAGCGTACCCACTTGATATATTCTTGAGTTGGTCAAAGAAGTTTGATATCAAAGAGGCTAATGGCATATCGTACTCGAGTACGATATATTGGTCTTTTAATTGTATATTGGCATCACCTTGATTCAGGTATTTAGTATTTATATATGTACCTCTGTGAGCTTGACATAGGTTCATTAGGTCTCCCATATATCTATCTGGTGTTAGAATTTCTACCCTTACCCACGGTTCTGAGATTTCTTTGATTCTATTTGGGTCTGGTAGTTCACTTGGGGTTTGTATCTCAATTTCTTTATTATCATCTACTATTACATGGTATTCAACTGTTGGTGCGGTTATAATTAACGAGACATCATATTCTCTTTCTAATCGTTCTTGTACTATCTGCATGTGTAAAAGTCCTAAAAAGCCACATTTAAATCCAGAGCCTAGTAATGCTGATCTTTGATCGGTAAATGTTAGTGCAGCATCATTTAATGCTAATTTATTTAATGATATTTTTAGTGGCTCATATTCTTCTGTAGTAGTAGGAAAGAATGTTGCGAACACATTAGATTTTGGTGTCTTGTAACCAGGTAAGGATTTACTGTCTTTCTTGTCAGATACTGTGTCTCCTACGGTAAAATATTTAATATCTTTAAGTCCTGTAGCTATGTATCCAACTTCTCCTGTACCCAAGAATTCTGTTTCCTTTAAATCTGGATTAAATGTACCTATTTCTGTAGGTTTAAAACTTTCCTGTTTTTGAATTATATATAGATCTTGTGGTTTACTATGTTTATATTTGATTGATCCATTGAATATTCTTATTGCAACAACAACCCCTTTATGTTCATCGTAGAAAGAATCAAAGATTAATGCTTGTAGCGGATCATTAGAATTTCCTTTAGGAGGAGGGCATTGTTTAATTATCTCATCGAGTAACAATTCTACATTTTCTCCTGTTTTCCCAGATACTTTTACAATCTCTTCTCTCTTAAAACCTAAGAGATTGCATATTTCCTCTTCTCTATCTGTGATATTAATATTTGGTAAATCTATTTTGTTAAGTACTGGTATTAGTGTAAGTCCCAGGTTTAATGCTTTTCTGGTATTTGAAATAGTTTGTGCTTGTATTCCTTGTGAGGCATCTATGAGTAGTAGAGCAGCTTCACACGCTGCAAGAGATCTAGATACTTCGTATGAGAAGTCTACATGTCCTGGTGTATCTATGAGATTAAGTGTGTATCCTTTGTAGTTCATTTTACATGCTTGGAGTTTTATGGTAATACCTCTTTCTTGTTCTAATTCTAGTCTATCTAGAATTCTTTCATTGTATTTTTCACCAGTGGTATTGGTATTTGTAGCTTCTAGTAGTCTATCAGCTAGTGTAGATTTACCATGGTCAATGTGTGCAATTATTGAAAAATTGCGTATTTTATTTAGTTCTTGCATACCATGGATTATACAAAGTAAGGGGTTTTTTAGAAAGGGTTTACCTTACCCCTATCTTCATTTCAAATTCTTCGCTGAATTGTACACCGACTACACTTTCTACTGTTAAATATACATCATATTTGCTTTTGGGTTTCAGGAGTATCTCTATACTTTCTGATTCCCCTGTAGCACGTTGTAATCTATATGCCTGATCATTTATTATCAACCCAATCTCCGATCTTGTAGGGCTGAGTGTAGTACCTAAGAATGTTAATATTTTATCCTTCTCCGAGTTATTTCTTAATTGTAATATTGGTTTTGAGTAGAAATCAGACTCTCTTTTTGTGAGCAGGGCATTATATATGTATCCATCGTCTCCATCTTTGTAGATCTTTTCTATACTTAGGATTTCATGTGTACCACCCACTAAATCAACAATTACTTCTGAACTAGTTGTAACACCCAATATATCTGTAATTTTTTTAATATTCTTAGTTATTGGTTCGAGATTAATGACTGTGATGGATGGGATTATGAAAAGTAGTGCTAGTAAACCGAGAGCGATAGGTTCGAGAACCTTTCCAAAAAAAGCTTTGAATTTTGATTGTTTATTCTTAGTTATCATTTTTAAAAATATGAGTGCTTATTCCTACTAGGATATATCTTCTCTGTTTCAATTTCAAATGTTTTCATCAATCCCCATATGCACAGGAGGGATATTACTCCTGCGGTAATACCAATCCATAGGTATGTATCACCTTGTAGTGTGTTAATGATTACAATTATTGAAGAAATTACAACGAAGCTTGTCCATATGAATATTTTAAGGAATGTAGAAGTACTACTTGTAACCCATTTCAATATATTAAATTTAACTACTTTAGCTATTGTTCTTGGGTTATTTTTAGTATTTTGTAAAATAGTGGTTTGGAGAATCATGTATATGGTGAAGACTCCAAGGATGGATATCATTACTAAATCAGATATTGAGTTAACAAAAAGCGTTGTTTCTATATTAGGAAGAAATATTTGGGTAGAGAATATTCCGGTTACTTCATTTCCTACATTGAACTGTATACCATAAACAGCAATGAGAGTAAAAAGCCCTAAAAACTTACCAGCTATCATTAATACTGCTGGGAGTAATGAGAGTTTAATCGCTTTTTTTAGAAGTATTGACATTATCTTGGGCGAGTTTATTAAGTTTAGATGCAAGTCTTGATTTATTTCTGCTTGCATTCCCTTTCTTTATAATATGTTTCTTGGCTGCTTTGTCAAGTACCTTATTAACTTGTGGAAGAGCTTTTGTGGCTTCGTCAAGCTTTTTTTCTTCAATTAGGGTATTAAATCTTTTAGTAGCTTTTTTAATACGATTTCTAAGTCTGTCGTTAAAAACAGTTCTTCTTTTGGTTTGTCTTAAATCTTTTATTGATGTTCTTAAATTTGGCATCTAGTTATTGTATATATATTAATCTCAGCTGCGGTAATTATATCGGTATTCAAGGTGTTTGTAAACATTTAATTTTCTGTTACACTATACCATATGGGAAGGAGAATTAGAATTTGGATATTGGTAGTATCACTCATTGCAGGAATTGCTGTAGTAGGTAGTTTAGCCTTAAAAGAAAATACTTCTTCTACACAGGAGGATGTTTTAGGTAGTGTAGATATTAATTACAAGCATATTCCATATATCACGTCTGTACCT
>Ga0209121_10000172_pt1 | contig 66327 bp, 54 predicted proteins | sample Cruoilmetagenom3_FD_187292 | JGI IMG/M metagenome (GOLD analysis project Ga0209121, IMG submission 187292) | Oil polluted marine microbial communities from Coal Oil Point, Santa Barbara, California, USA - Sample 3 (SPAdes) (version 2) | ecosystem: Environmental > Aquatic > Marine > Oil seeps ...
TCAAGCGCAACCTTGGCCTTGAACTCGGGCGAATGGTTCTTTCGTTTCTTCATTTCGGATTACTTCTTTCGTCATGCGATCCACCTTAACGACTGGTCGAAAATCTAGGACCACCTCCGAGTGCGGATTGACCGAATCGACGCGGGCACCGCACAGTCTCGGCCGACTGGCACCCGCGCCTTGCGTGTGGGCGGTCGGCGGGAGGACAGGAATATGAAGTGGGCCCTGAACCACATGACGACGCCCAATCTGGGCTATGAGGATTTCCTTGATCTGGCGGTGAAGCTCGGCTGCGTCGGCGTTGAAGTGCGCAACGACATCGCGCGGCCGCTGTTCGACGGGATGGACCCGGCCGAAGCCGGCGCGCTGGCCCGTGCCAAGGGGGTGCGCCTTGTCGGACTCAGCCAGGTCTACCCGTTCAACACCTGGTCCGCGGCGATCGAACAAGAGGTGCGCGACCTGATCGCGACCGCGAAGGCCGCCGGGGCCGAGACGATCAGCCTCATTCCGCGCAACGACGGCACCCAGACCGGCGAAGGTGAGCGCCAGGCCAAGCTCCGCCTGGCGATGAAGGAAGTGCTGCCGATGCTGGACGCGGCCGACATGACTGCGCTGATCGAACCGCTGGGCTTTGCGGTCTCGTCGCTGCGGCAGAAATCCGAGCTCGTCGACACGATCGAAGCTCTGGACGCGAAGAACCGTTACAAACTGGTGCACGACACGTTCCACCACACCCTGGCGGGCGGCGGGGCCTCCTATCCCGCGTTTACCGGGATCGTGCACATCTCGGCGGTTGTCGACCCGGAGGTTCCGATCCAGGAGATGCAGGACGCCCATCGCGTGCTGATCGACGCCAGGGACCGGCTCGGCAATGTCGAGCAGATCACCGACCTCCTGGCACAAGGCTATGACGGCGTCTTTTCCTACGAATGTTTTGCACCCGAGACTCACGCGCTCGAAGACCCCTATACTGAAATCAAACAGTCGTTCGACTTCATCGAGTCGCATGTTCAAGCCAAAGCTGCGTGAGGATGGCGCCGGACACGGTCGTGGTGTGAGATGCTTCGAGAAAACGGGAGCGACAGAGGCCGGCGTCATGAGATCAGATCCGACCCAGGCGGCGACATCGGCGGCGTTCGCGCGGTCCCTGCGCCAAACGGTTTGCGGTTTGCGAACACCCAACGAATTTGCAACCGGTTGCACAAATGCCTTGACGCATGTCGCCACAGTTCACACAGTCAGGAAGGTCGCGTGGATTCCGTCTTCATCCCGTGGCACGGATGGCACGGAGCGCACGGAGGGGCGACCGTTTCCGCGGTCGCCAACGCGCCCGACATGATCCATCGTCTCCGGGCACCATGAGCGCCGGGGGACGACGAGACCGCCTCTTCGGAGGCTCCGGCAAAAGGAACGGTGCGCCGGACACCACCAAGGGAGGAACCCAAACCATGAAAAAGATTCTGATTGCTGCGACCACTGCGGCGACACTGATGGGCTCGGCCGCTGTGGCCCAGAACATCGGCGCGACGATTTCGCGGTTTGACGACAACTGGCTGACTGTCATGCGCAACGGCATGACCGAACACGCCGACAGTCTCGAAGGCGTCAGCCTGCAAATGGAAGACGCATCCGATGACCTGGCCAAGCAGATCGACCAGGTGACGAACTTCGTGGCGTCGGGCGTCGATGCGATCATCGTCAATATCGTCGACACCTCGGCCGGCGCGGCAATTACCGAAGCCGCCGGCGATACGCCGCTCGTGTTCGTCAACCGCGAGCCCGACAACGTGAATGAACTGCCGGCGACGCAGGCCTTCGTAGCATCGAATGAAATCGAATCCGGTACGCTGTCGGCCTTCCAGGTGTGCAACAACCTGCGCGCCGCGGGCAAAGCCGGCGGCGCGACCGGCTACCTGATGAACGGCCAGCTGTCGAACCAGGCAGCGGTGCAGCGGTCGAAGGACGTGCACGACATCATCGGCATCGACATGTGCAACTTCATGACGCTGATCGACGAGCAGACCGCCAACTGGTCGCGCGACGAAGCCCAGGACCTCATGGCCAACTGGATGTCGTCGGGTGAGCCGTTCGACTTCGTTCTCGCCAATAACGACGAGATGGCGATCGGCGCCATCCAGGCCATGAAGGCCGCGGGCATGGACATGGCCGACGTTCAAGTCGGTGGCGTTGACGCCAGCCAGGACGCTCTGCTGACAATGCAGGCTGGCGACTATGACGTGACCGTGTTCCAGGATGCGTTCGGTCAGGGTGCGGGGTCGGTTGACACGGCAATCGCGCTGGCTGCTGGCGAGACCGTCGACCAGAAAGTCTACATCCCGTTCGTGCTGGTGACTCCGGCCAACATGGACGAGTTCCTCAGGAAGAACTGAGTCGATCGACCTTTTCCGTGGCGGCATTCTTTGCCGCCACGGAATTCGAGACGACCGGCCGATCAACTGGCGGGCGAAAACTGGGACGTGACGCAAATGACAGATACAAGCCACGGCACTGGCGGGCTGACTTTCGACAAGACCAAACGGTCCTGGCCGAATGAAATGAACATCCTGATTGCGCTGATCATCATCGTCGTAATCTTTGAGATTCTGGGGCAACTCCTGCCTTATATGAACAACCAGAGCTTCCTCTTTGACACCCGGGGGAACTTCGACACGATTTTCAACGAGGCGCGGCTCAAGATCATCATTCTGCAGGTTGCGATTATCGGCATCATCGCGCTTGGCGTGACCCAGGTCATCCTTACCGCCGGCATCGATCTGTCCTCCGGTCCGCTAGTGGCCGCGACGGCGATGATCGCCATGTCCTTTGCGCAAACCGAGCTTGTGAACGGCAACCCGAACCCGAAAGCGATCTTTGGCACCTGGGCCATGGACCTGCCGGTGATTGTCCCCGTCGTGATAGGCGTTTCGTTCGGCGCCCTGATCGGGGCGATCAACGGGACATTCGTAGCCTTCTTCCGCATCCCGCCCTTCATCGCCACATTGGGCATGTTTCTGTTCTGCCGCGGCATCGCGCTGTGGTGGTCGGGGGGGCGGCCGGTATCGTTCCCGACCGAGGGCTACAAGTTCCTCGGGTCTGGCATGATGCCAGTTGTCTGGTTCCTGTCGCTGGCGGTGATCTTCCACTTGATCATGCGTTACACGGTCTATGGCAAACATACCTATGCAATCGGCTCGAACGAAGAAGCCGCGCGGATGTCGGGCATCAACGTCAAGCGGCACAAGGTCATGGTCTATATGATCGCCTCGATGCTGGCGGCCTTCGCGGGCGTCGTGCTGAGTGCGAAATCCTCGACCGCACAGGCCGGCATGGGCGAGTTCTACGAACTGTTCGCGATCGCCATGGCCGTCATCGGCGGCATCTCTCTGCGGGGCGGACGTGGCTCGATCATCGGCACCGTGCTCGGGGCCATGGTGATCGGGGTGATCCGGTCCGGTTTTACCTATGTCAAACTGGACGGATCATATCAGCTGATGGCCATGGGGAGCATCATCGTCGCGGCGGTCATCCTCGACCAGTACCGCCAGCGTAACAGTGCTTGAAGATTTGGAGATACCGAAATGAGCGACGGAATTGTTCTGAAAACCGAAGACCTGACCAAGCATTACGGCGGGGTCCATGCGCTGGAAGGCGCCGACTTCACCATGACGAAGGGTGAACATGTTGCCATCATGGGCGACAACGGCGCGGGCAAATCGACCTTTGTGCGTCAGATCACCGGCGTGGAACAGCGCACGCGCGGCAAGGTCTGGCTCTACGGCGAAGAGGTGGATTTCGCGGGCCCGCTGGATGCGCGCGAGGCCGGAATTGAAACCGTGTTTCAGACATTGGCACTGGCCGATGATCTCGACGTGCCCGACAACCTGTTTCTGGGGCGTGAAATCACCAAAATGGATTGGCTCGGGCCGTTCCGCCTTCTCGACTACAAGGCGATGCGTCAGGCAACCATGGCCGGGTTGGAAAAGACGGCCGTGAAAATCCCCAACATCAGGAACGCGATCCGCAACATGTCGGGTGGCCAACGGCAATGTGTGGCGATCGCGCGCACCGCGACCTTCCATTCGCGGCTGACGATCATGGACGAACCGACAGCGGCTCTGGGGGTGCAGGAAACCGCACAGGTGGAGAACATCATCAAGACCCTCAAGGACCAGGGTGAACCGCTGATCCTGATCAGCCACAACATGCGGCAAGTCATGGAATTGGTCGATCGCATCATCGTGTTCCGCCGAGGCCGGATGGTCGCCGATCTCAACAAGGAAGAGACCGACGGTCAGGACGTGGTGGCCTACATCACCGGTGCCAAGACCGGTGAAGGCTACGAGGACGCCGCCTGATCCTCCCCGGCGTCCCGGCTCCGGCCGGGGCGCCCTTCCGTCAACCGGCGGTACGCCGCCTTTGCAGGAAACGATCATGACCTTGAAGTTTGCCGTCCTGGGCGCTGGCCGTATTGGCCAGGTCCATGCCCGTGCTATTGCCTCGGTTCCGGGCGCCGCGCTCGTCGCCATCGCCGAGCCCAACGACAAAGCCGCCGAAGCCGCACGGGCGGCTTTCGGCTGCGAGATCCGCAGCATCGACGCATGCGCCGCGGCGGACGATATTGACGCGGTGGTGATCTGCACCCCGACCAACACCCATGCCGATCTGATCGAGCAATTCGTGCGCGCCGGCAAAAAGGTGTTCTGCGAAAAGCCCGTCGATCTCGACGTCGCCCGGGTGCGCCAGGCGCTCGACGTGGTGAAAGCCGAAGGCGGCACGCTCATGGTCGGTTTCCAGCGCCGCTTCGATCCCGACTTCATGGCGCTGAAGGCCGCCATCGACGAAGGCCGCATTGGCGCGGTCGAGATGATCACGCTCACCTCGCGCGACCCGGCCCCGCCACCCTACGACTACATCAAGGTATCGGGCGGCATCTTTCGCGACATGACGATCCACGATTTCGACGTGGCCCGTTGGTTGCTCGGCGAAGAGGTGACCACCGTCCAGGCCGCCGCTTCGGTGCTGACCGATCCCGAGATCGGCAAGCTCGGCGATTACGACAGCACCAATGTCATCCTCACCACTGCCAGCGGCAAGCAATGCACCATCACCAACACCCGCCGCGCCAGCTATGGCTATGACCAGCGCATCGAGGTGCACGGATCGACGGGCAGCGTCTCGGCCGAGAACCACCGCGAGGCGAACATCGAGATCGCCAACGCGCAGGGCTACCTGCGCCCGCCGCTCCTGAACTTCTTCATGAGCCGCTACGTCACCGCCTATGCCAACGAGATCGCCGCCTTCGTGGCGGCGGTGGCCGACGGCACCACGCCACCCACCACAGGTGAGGACGGGCTCAAAGCGCTCGAACTCGCGATGGCCGCACTCGAGTCCGTCAAAACCGGCAGAACCGTCGAATTGACCTAGAGGAGGAAACCATGCGCATCGCCCTTGATCCGTTCATGCACCGCCATTTGCCGTTGGAGGAACTGGGGCCGAAAGCCAAGGAACTCGGCTATGACTGGATCGAACTCAGCCCGCGGGAAGACTTCTTTGAGTGGTTCAAGCGGGCACGCGTTTTTCCGGACCGCATCAAGGCCTTCAAGAAGAGCCTGAAGGATCATGACGTGGGCATTGCCAGCCTGCTTCCGATGTACCGTTGGGCAAGCCCGGACGAGGAAGAACGGCAAGCGGCGGTGGCCAACTGGAAGCGTGCCATCGAGGTCTGTGTCGAGATGGAAGTCGACACGATGAACTCCGAGTTCGGCCGTGGCCCGCACCCGGACAAAGGCAGCTGCTGCCCGTCCTGCCACGGCGGCGGCGCCATGACCGAGAGCGCCGAGACCAGCTGGTGGCGGTCGATGGAAGAGCTGGTACCGATCTTCGAGCGCGAGGGCATCACCCTCAATATCGAGCCGCATCCGGAGGACTGGACCGAGACCCTTCAGCCTTCGGTCGACATCATCCGCACCATCAACTCGCCCAATGTCGGGTTCCTCTACTGCACCCCGCACAGCTTCTATTTCGGCGACGACAACCGGGCGATGCTGCTGGAATGCGCCGACGTGCTTCGGCATGTGCATATCGCCGACACGTTCAACCACAAGGCCAGCTCGGGCCTGAGATACATCATCAACCCGCCGGGCTCGAATGCCCGCGTGCACCAGCATCTGGACATCGGCCAGGGCGAGGTGCCGTGGGACGTGGTGTTCGAGACCCTGGGCGAGATCGGCTTCGACGGGATCATGACCGTCTGCGTCTTCGCCTGGGAGGAACGCGCAGATGACAGCGCCCGGGTCAACCTCGCGAAGATCAACGGCTACATGGACAAGTACTTCAGCACGTGACCGGCCCACCGCCGGAAAACGTGCGACAAACCCTGATGGGGCCAGAAGAATGACAGAAGACCTCGGAATTGGCGTGATCGGCACCGGCATGATCGGCCAGGACCATATCCGCCGGATCGCGGACGTGCTGTCGGGCGCCCGGGTGACCGCCGTTGCCGATATCGACCGCACCCGCGCCGAAGAGGTGGCCGCCAAACGCGGGGCCAAAGTCTACGATGACGCAGGCGCGCTGATTGCGGCGCCGGAGGTCGATGCGGTGCTGGTCTGCTCCTGGGGGCCGGCGCATATCGAGGCGGTGCTGCCCGGCCTCGAGGCCGGTAAACCGCTGTTCGTCGAAAAGCCGCTGGCGGTCAGCCAGGACGATTGTCTGAAGATCATCGACGCCGAGCTGACGCTGGGCAAGCGGCTCATCCAGGTCGGCTACATGCGGCGGTACGATGCCGCCTATGCCGCGCTCAAGAAGACCATCGACAGCGGCGCCATCGGCGCGCCCCTCATGTATCACGCGGCGCACCGCAACGCGCGCGTGCCGGCCGATCTCTACACCGACGACATGGCCGTGGCCGATACCATGGTGCACGACATCGACGTCGCCCGCTTCCTGCTCGACGATGAAGTTGCCCGCATCCGCGTGATCGCCGGCAAGAAGAACTCGATCGGTGGGCGCCTGCGCGATCCGATCCTCGGCGTGATGGAAATGGCCGGCGGCGCGGTGGTGACCGTCGAGGTTTCGGTCAACATCCAGTACGGTTACGACATTCGCGGTGAGGTCTCGGGCGAGACCGGCACGGCGGAACTGGCCGAGGCGAACCGCGTTGTGCTCAAATCCGGCGACAGCTTCTGCGGGCGTGTGCCTGCCGACTGGCGTGAACGGTTCATCGAGGCCTATGACAAAGAACTTCAGGATTTCATCAACACTGCGAAAGGTGGCACGGTCTCCGGCCCCTCGGCATGGGATGGCTATGCCATCCAGGTCGTCTCGGATGCCGGGATCAAGGCGGCGTCTTCGGGCGAAATCGTCGCCTGCGAGATGGTAAAGAAACCGGCCCTCTACACCTGAGAGAAGCGAGCGGGACCATGAGCAAAACTTTGGATGTCATCACGATTGGCCGGGCCGGCGTGGATCTTTACGGGAGCCAGGTGGGCGGGCGGTTGGAGGACATGGGGTCGTTCGACAAGTATATCGGCGGCTCGCCGACCAATATTGCTTGTGGCACCGCGCGGCTGGGGTTGAAGTCGGCGCTGATCAGCCGGGTGGGCGATGAGCACATGGGGCGGTTCATTCGCGAGCAGTTGGTGCGCGAAGGCGTCGACGTGCGCGGGGTCAAGACCGATCCCGAACGGCTGACCGCGCTGGTCATTCTCGGCATCCGCGACCAGGAGAGCTTTCCGCTTATTTTCTACCGCGAGAACTGCGCCGACATGGCGCTGTGCGAGGACGACATTTCGGAGGGTTTCATTGCCGAGGCGCGCGCGGTGGTTGTGACGGGGACGCATCTGAGCCACGTGCAGACCGAGGCGGCTGTGATCAAGGCACTTGACCTCGCGCGCAAGCACGGCGCGCAGACGGCGCTCGACATCGACTACCGGCCGAACCTCTGGGGCGTGGCCGGGCATGGTGAGGGCGAGAGCCGGTTCGTCGCGTCCGAGAAGGTGACGGCGAAGTTGCAGAGCACTCTGCACCACTTCGACCTGATCGTCGGCACCGAGGAGGAGTTCCACATTGCCGGCGGTTCGACGGACACCATCGAGGCGCTGCGGGCGGTGCGCAAGGTTTCCGCCGCCACGCTGGTGTGCAAACGGGGGCCGATGGGCGCGGCGGCCTTCACCGGCGACATCCCCGCGAGCCTCGACGACGGCGCGGCGGGACCCGGCTTTCCGATCGAGGTATTCAACGTGCTGGGTGCGGGCGACGGGTTCATGTCCGGGCTGCTGAAAGGCTGGCTCGACGGTGAGGCCGGTCAGACGGATTGGCCGAAGGCGCTGGAATACGCCAACGCCTGCGGGGCATTTGCGGTCAGTCGCCACGGCTGCACGCCCGCTTATCCGTCTTGGGAGGAGCTGCAATTCTTCCTCAAACGCGGCGTGAAGCGCCCCGACCTGCGCAACGACGAAGAGCTCGAACAGGTGCACTGGGCGACCAACCGGAAAGGCAATCGGAGCACCATGCGGGTCTTCGCCTTCGACCACCGGATGCAGTTCGAGGAGATGGCGGGGGCGAGCCCGGAGAAGATCGGGGCGTTCAAGGAACTATGCCTGCAAGCGGCCCGTGACGTCGCGGATGACCAGCCCGGTTACGGCATTCTGTGCGACGGCCGGCTTGGGCGGGATGCCCTCTACAAGGCCGAGGGCACCGGGCTCTGGATCGGGCGGCCGGTGGAATGGCCGGGCTCCCGTCCGCTGATGCTGGAGCCGGAGCTGGGGCCGGACCTCGGGGGGCTGCGTGAATGGCCGAGGACGCAGGTGGTGAAGTGCCTCTGCTTTGCCCACCCCGACGACACACCCGAGACCTGGGCCGACCAGGAGGCGACGGTGCTGCGGCTGTTCGAGGCGACGCGAACCAACGGCCTCGAGTTCCTGCTGGAAGTGATCCCGTCGAAGGTCGGCGCGGTGGACGACGATACGACACCGAAGGTGATCCAGCGGTTCTATGATCTTGGCGTCACCCCCGACTGGTGGAAGCTCGAACCGTTCAAGACCGAAGCCGCGTGGCAGGCGGCGGTGGCGGCGATCGAGCGGAACGATCCGCGCACCCGCGGGATCGTGGTGCTGGGGCTCGACGCGCCGGAGCATGAGCTGGCGGCTTCGTTTGCGCTGGCGGCGCAGCAGCCGCTGGTGAAGGGCTTCGCCGTCGGGCGGACGATCTTTGGCAAGGTGGCCCGCGACTGGATGGCGGGCAACATCACCGACGGCGAGGCGGTGGAGTGCATGGCGGGGAACTACGCGCGGCTCTGCGCCGTGTGGGACAAAGCCCGGGCGGCGGCTTTTGGCTGAGCGGTTCGGTGAGTATTTGGGTCAAGATGAAGGACCAGGGGTCTTTCGGGATGAAGGGATAAGCGCATGGAAACGATCCGGCTGACCGCCGCGCAGGCGATGGTGAAGTGGCTCTCGGTGCAGACCAATGAAGAGGGCGAACGGTTTATTGAAGGGATCTGGGCGATCTTCGGCCACGGCAACGTGTCGGGGCTCGGCGAGGCCTTGTGGCACGCGCAAGACAGCTTCCCGACCTGGCGCGGGCAGAACGAGCAGACCATGGCCCATGCTGCGATTGCTTACGCCAAGACCCGGCGCAGGAAGCGGGCGCAGGCGGTGACGTCTTCCATCGGGCCGGGGTCGACCAACCTGGTGACGGCGGCCGCACTCGCGCATGTCAACCGGCTGCCGGTGCTGCTGATCCCGTCGGACATCTTCGCAGGCCGAGGGCCCGACCCGGTGCTACAGCAGATCGAGGATTTCGACGACGGCACGGTGAGCGCCAACGACGCGCTGAAGCCGGTGAGCCGCTATTTTGACCGGATCATGCGGCCCGAGCAGATCATGACGGCGCTGCCCCGTGCGCTCGGGATGATGACCGACCCCGCCAATTGCGGCCCCGCCACGCTCGCTTTCCCGCAGGACGTGCAGGCCGAGGCCTGGGACTACCCCGCCGACTTCTTCGAACCGAAGGTCTGGCGGATCCGCCGGCCGGAGCCCGACCCGCGCGAAGTGGCTCAGGTGGTCGCGCTCTTGAAGGCGGCGTCGAGGCCGATGATCGTCTCGGGCGGCGGGGTGGTCTATTCGGAGGCGGAGGGGGCGCTCCTGGCCTTTGCGAAGACCCACAACATCCCGCTCGTCGAGACCCAGGCCGGCAAAGGCGCGATCTCCTGGGAGGAGCCGCTCAACTTCGGCTCGCCCGGTGTGACGGGCTCGGCCGTGGCCAATGACGTGGCCGCCGAAACCGACCTGGTGATCGGTGTTGGCACGCGGTTTCAGGACTTTACGACCGGCTCCTGGACGGTGTTCTCGCACCCGGGCCGCAAGCTGGTGTCGATCAACCTCGCGGGCTACGACGCGGCCAAGCACGCCGCGCTGCCGCTGGTGGCCGATGCGCGCCAGGCAATCCGGGCGATCGACGCTGCGCTGGGGGACAAGACCTATGCCGGCCAGGACAAGGACCGGCGCGCTGCCTGGTTCGACGCCACCGATGTGCTCTGCGCGGCGCCCAACCACGACGATCTGCCGACCGACGCGCAGGTGATCGGCGCGGTCCAGCGCCAGGCGCAGGAAAATACCGTGGCGATGTGCGCGGCGGGCTCGATGCCGGGCTATCTGCAGGTGCTGTGGCGGGCGTCCCCCGGCGGCTACCACATGGAATACGGCTACAGCTGCATGGGCTACGAGGTGGCCGGCGCGATGGGGGTCAAGCTCGCGGCGCCGGACAAGGAGGTGATCTGCTTCGTCGGCGACGGCTCTTACATGATGGCCAACTCCGAGCTTGCCACCGCGGTGATGCGCCGGGTCCCCTTCACCATCGTGCTGACGGATAATCGCGGCTTCGGGTGCATCAACCGGCTGCAGATGGGCTGCGGCGGGGCCGAGTTCAACAACCTCTACGCTTCGTGCAATGTCGAGCAGCAACCGCAGATCGACTTCGTGGCCCACGCAGGGAGCATGGGCGCGTTTGCCGAGAAGGCCGCGAACATCGCCGAGCTGGAAGCGAAGATCGTCGCGGCGCGTGGTCGCGACATCCCCACCGTCATCGTCATCGACACCACGCCCTACCCGACCCACGAGGAAGGCGGCCACTGGTGGGACGTCGCCGTGCCGGAGGTCTCCGAGCGTCGCGAGGTGAACGAGGCCCGCGAGAAATATGTCGGCATGACCATCAAACAGCGGATCAATTGAACCGTCCCGCAACGGGGCGAAAGACAGGACGAAGGCCATGATACTCTACGGCACCAACCCGATCGCCTGGGCCAATGACGACGACCAGTCGATCGGCGCCGACATCCCCACGGACCGCATCCTCGACGAGGCTGGCCGCCAGATCGGCTTCGACGGGATCGAAAACGGCCATCGCTGGCCGGAGGACCCGGTGGAGCTCAGGAACAAACTCGGAGGCTTTGGGCTCAAGTGGATTTCCGGCTGGTATTCGACCGAGTTGCTCACCCGTTCTGTCGACGACGAGATCGCCGCCTTCCAGACCCATCTCGCCAAGCTTCAGGAGAACGGATCCAGGGTCTGCGTGACCTGTGAGACCTCGAACACGGTGCACGGAAGCCCCGATACGCCGGTGAACGACAAGCCGGTGCTGACGGCGGGCGAGATGGAGGCCTTCGGCGCCAAGATGGAAGCCTTTGCCGGTTACATGGCCTCCCAGGGCATCGACCTCGCCTACCATCACCACATGGGCACCGTGGTCGAAAGCCCCGCCGAGATCGACGCCTTCATGGCCGCGACGGGCCCCGCGACCAAGCTGCTGTTCGATGCCGGCCACTGCTATTTCGGTGGCGGCGATCCGGCGGAGGTGCTGAAAAAACACGCCGGCCGGGTCCGCCACTTCCACGCCAAGAACGTGCGCGCCCCGGTCGCGCAACGGGTGCGCGACGAGGGGCTCTCGTTCCTCCAAGGCGTGCTCGCGGGCGCTTTCACCGTGCCAGGCGACCAGGAGGGGGCCATCGACTTCGCCCCGCTCATGGCTGTCCTGGCCGATGCCGGCTACGGCACAGATACCGACCGCTGGCTGGTGATCGAGGCCGAGCAGGATCCCGACGTGCGCAACCCGCTCCTCTACCAGACCCTCGGCCTCGCCACGCTCAAACGCCTGGCGCGCGAGGCCGGGCTCGACGGCGGATGAGACCCTGCGCGCGCCGCGGCCCGTTCGGTCGGCGCGACCCGCACGATCGGTCGCGGCGGGTGCCGCGGGTGACGGCGGGGCTGCCCCCCGCCCGGGCAGTAGCGGACCGCGTCACCCGGGCGATCGGCGGGGCGCCGTAGGCAAGGGCGTTGGCGGATGGGGCGCCGCTGGATGGGGCGCCGCTGGATGGGGCGCCGGGGCTGTACCACCGGGCAAAACGACCTCGTCCGGGATAGAAAGGAGAATGACCAATGAGTTACTTCACCAAAGCCGATTGCAAGATCGAGGATTTTGCGCACCTTTGCGAGCAGGGCACCGATGCCGGCAAACTGGCCTTTGCCGACCACGTTGCACTGAACGTGCCCATCTACGACGCCGCGGCGCTCGGGGCGGCCCTCGGCGATCCGATCCGTCGCCGCGCCCTGATGGCGGAATGGACCTGGGTGCTGGGCGAAAGCGCCGGGGTTCTGGTGGTGAAGGGCGCGGTCGACCCGGATGCCGTCGATGCGGCCACGGCTGTCTTCGACCGGATCATTGCCGACCAGGGCACCGGCGGTGGCGATCACTTCGCCAAGGCCGGTGCCAACGCCAGGATCTGGAACAGCTTGCAGAAGCTCTGCCTGGCCGATCCGGATGCCTTCGCCCGCTACCATGCCGCCCCCGCGCTCCACGCGGTGGCCGAGGCCTGGCTCGGCCCTGCCTACCAGATGACCGCGCAGGTCAACCTCGTGCGCCCCGGCGGCGCGGCGCAGGAGGGGCACCGCGACTATCATCTCGGCTTCATGTCCGATGACCAGGTCTCCGCCTATCCGGTTCATGCCCATCACCTGTCGCCGGTGCTGACCTTGCAGGGCGCGGTGGCCCATTGCGACATGCCGGTGGAAAGCGGGCCGACCAAGCTCCTGCCGTTCAGCCAAAGCTACGGGCCGGGATACCTCGCCTACCGGCTGCCGGCCTTTCGCGACCACTTCGAGGAGAACTACATCCAGTTGCCGCTGGAGAAGGGGGATGCGCTGTTCTTCAGCCCGGCTCTGTTCCATGCCGGCGGCGACAATCGAACCGGCGATGTTCAACGATTGGCCAACCTGTTGCAGGTTTCTTCGCCGATGGGCCGCGCGATAGAGGGGGTCGACCGGGCGGCGATGGTGCGGGCGCTCTATCCGGTGCTGGCAGCCGCTGGGCTAACGCCCGGGGCGCGCGCCGCCGTGATTGCCGCCGCGGCGGAAGGCTACGCTTTCCCCACCAATCTCGACACCGACCCGCCGATGGCCGGGCTGGCGCCCGAAAGCATGGCCGCGATGATGGCCCGCATGTTGGACGCGGGCGACACGCAGGCGAATTTCGCCGCAGCGCTCGACGCCTGGTCGGCGCGCCGCGCACCCTGACAGGAAAGGATAAATAACATGCCCGATCTACTGGTGAAACCGACAGGCAGCGCCGGCAAGGTGCACGACATCACGCCCGAAAGCGCGACAACCCCGCTGTCGCCGGACTGGGGCTACGTTGGCTTCGGGCTTTTCCGGCTCGCGCCCGGCGAGGTGGCCGCGGAAGCGACCGGCGACCGCGAGGTGATCCTGGTGCTGATCGAGGGCAAGGCCGAGATCACCGCCGCCGGGCAAGACTGGGGCGAGATGGGCGACCGGATGGATGTCTTCGAGAAGACCCCGCCGCATTGCCTCTACGTGCCGAACGGGCAGGAATGGACGGCCACCGCCACGACCGCGTGCACGCTGGCGGTCTGCTCGGCGCCGGGCAGGTCCGGGCATGGGGCACGCCGTCTCGGCCCCGAGGGCATAACGCTGACCGCGCGCGGCAAGGGCACCAACACGCGCTACATCAACAACATCGCGATGGAAGATGCCGATGTCGCGGACTCGCTTCTGGTGACCGAGGTCTTCACCCCGAACGGCAACTGGTCGTCCTACCCGTCGCACCGCCACGACGAAGACGACTTCCCCCGCATCACCTATCTCGAAGAGACGTATTACCACCGGCTCGACCGGCCGGGCGCCTGGGGCGTGCAGCGGGTCTATACCGAGGACGGGTCGCTCGACGAATGCATGGCGGTGCAGAACGGCGATGTGGTGCTGGTGCCCCGCGGCCACCACCCCTGCGCCGCCCCCTACGGCTTCGAGATGTATTATCTCAATGTCATGGCCGGTCCCCGGAGAAACTGGAGATTCATCCCCGACCCGGCTTCGGCATGGATCATGGAGCGGGATGCGTGAGACGCGCCCATTCGGATGGTGCCAGAGGCTTGATCTCGTCCGCCAAGTGCCGACAGCGCCGACAGCATTTCGGTTTCCATGCGCTCGGCTGTGGCGAATTGGGTGGCGTTGGCGTTCCCCCGGCTTGATGGACGGTCAGGGGCTTTGAGAGTCCAGCCCTTCAGCGGCGGTCCATTTGTCGTTGATGGCTGACGTGTAGCACACGGCCGAATGACGATGCGAGAGGTTGTCCCGGCCTTGGATGACCTTCGAAGCAGGCGATCCACGCCTCGGCCTTGGTCCTGAACTTCCGGCGGTCGAGCCGCGCGCATTCGAACGTGGCGAAGAAGCGCACGCACACGCACTGCCAGACAGGCGATTGCCGTCGGCTATCGCCTGTCTGGCAGAGGACACCGACGGATGTTACCGATCGCGTCCTTTCCGCGCCGCCTGTGCCGAGCTCGGCCTCAGACATATGCGCACCAATCCCTATTCCCCACACACCAGCGGCAAAACCGCGAACGGCCTCGTGCGCCAATCCGAGGCCTACCGGAGTCTGTCAGTCGTCGACAGTCGCCATGCCGATGCGGGCATGGGTTGGATGGCGCGGCCAACGGCATCGCTGCCTCGGCCAGCCTTGGCGCGGTTGTCGCGGCCTGCGACGGCGCGCACCCGGATGTGATCCCCGCCGCGACGGCAAGTAACGCCTTCGTATCGGCGGTACGGTAGGCCGGTTTCAAGATGGCAGATGTCCCGGACGCAACCGGGTGGCAGCCGGCGTAGCGCACCCCGCGCTGCCAACCCGCAACACGTACGAAAAACCTCCAGCACCTGAACGGAAGGGAGACTGCGTGATGTCCAAATCGGCCAATCTCGACGCGCCCCGCGCAAAGTGACCCGACGCCTCGGCAGGGCTGGACGGTTTTGGTCGGCGGTCATCACCACGTCCTGAGCTTGCGGTCACCGGTGTAGAACCCGACCGCCTCCTGGCAACAGGCCCGGTTCAGCGAGGCCCGGCTGGCGGTCTGCGCGATGTCGGTGCAGGCCGTGGTCATGTCCGGCTGTTGCGCGAGACGAGGACCGCACGGTCGCTGCGTGCGATGCCGAAGCCATGCTGAGCGGCGCGGACATCTTCGCTCTGTTGCCGCAGAGCCCGGTCGCTCGGCAGGCCCGGCGCGAGCCCGCGGCAAGTTCGCTACAAGTTCGCCCTGGGGCCGCCGATGGTCGGAGCGATCTCGTCTTGCGCCGCGATCGGGGCGCACATCGGTTTCGCCATGGTCCGCTCGTCCTGGATGGTTCTGTCGCGTGGTCGGGCCGCAGCCGGGGGCGGTGCGGGCCTCATGTGACCGGAATGCGGAGCGTGCCCAGGCCCTCGACCGACGCCACCATGACGTCGCCCCTCACGACCGGGCCGACGCCCGCCGGTGTGCCGGACAGGATCACGTCGCCGGGGGCGAGCTCGAAGTAATCCGACAGATAGCTGATCATCTCCGGCACCTTCCAGATCATCTGGTTGAGGTCGCCCGCCTGCCTGATCTCGCCATTGACCGTCAGCTCGAGGCGGCCCGCGCTGGGGTGGCCCACCTCGGCCACCGGGTGCAGCGGACCGATCGGGGCCGAGCGCTCGAAGGCTTTGCCGACTTCCCAGGGGCGCCCCTTCTTTTTGGCCGCGCTCTGGAGATCGCGCCGGGTCATGTCGAGAGCAATCGCATAGCCGAAAACGTGGTCGAGCGCCTGGTTCACGGGGATGTTGGTGCCGCCCTCTTTCAATGCCACGGCCATTTCGGCCTCGTAATGCACGTCGCGTGACTGGGTGGGGTAGGGGAAATCACCGGAGGGATCGAGGTTGTCGGGGTTCTTCTGGAAGAAAAACGGCGGGTCGCGGTCGGGATCGTCGCCCATCTCGATGGCGTGGGCGGCGTAGTTGCGCCCGATGCAATACACCCGGCGCACCGGGAACAGGGCGTCGCTCCCGGCGATCGGCAGGCCGATGGGTTTCGGTGGTTCAACAACGTATTCGGGCATCGGGTTCTCCAGGATATCAGATTCGCTCCGCTCAGTCATACGCCGGGACCCATGTGCCCGGCGACCGCCTGCCGGCCAAGCGCGAGCTTGTGGGCAAGCCGGGGATGACGCGGACCCCGCCTCTTTGCGGGGGTCGGTGTCGGTGCCACCGCGCGACGGTCAGCGTGCCGTGCGCCACCAACGGCCGGTTATCACCCGGCGGCGCGCGCCAGCATGCCGAACAGATCGCGCGGGTCGTCCGGGTCGGCCAACATGTCGAGATTCGTGTAGAAGCCGGTGCCCTGGATCGCGCCCAGAATGTAGCGCAGCGCCGAGAAATCCTCGACCGCGAAGCCCACACTGTCGAACAGTGTGATTTGCCGGGCATCTCTGCGTCCGGGGCGCTGCCCTGCGATCACCTGCCAAAGTTCGGTGACCGGGTGGGTCTCGTCGAGCTGCTGGATCTCGCCTTCGATCCGGGTCTGGGGCGGGTATTCGACGAAGATCTCCGAGCGCAGCAGGATCTCGCGCGCGAGCTCCGTCTTGCCCGGGCAATCGCCGCCGATCGCGTTGATGTGCACCCCCGCGCCCACCATGTTGTCGGTCAGGATCGTAGCGTATTGCTTGTCGGCGGTGCAGGTGGTGATGATCCCGGCCCCTTCCATGCTCTCTTCGCCCGAGCTGCAGGGCACCACTGTCAGGCCATGGCCCGCCAGGTTGCGGGCGCACTTCCCGGTCGCCGCCGGGTCAATGTCGTAGAGCCGCACGGTATCGACGCCGCAGATTGCCTTGAACGCGAGGCACTGGAACTCGGACTGGGCGCCGTTGCCGATCATCGCCATGGTGGTCGCCCCTGCGGGCGCGAGATGGCGCGCGGCCATGGCGCTGGTCGCGGCGGTCCGCAACGCGGTCAGCAGGGTCATCTCGGAAAGCAGCCGCGGGTAGCCGGTATCGACATCCGCGAGCAGGCCAAAGGCGCTGACGGTCTGCAGGCCCTGGCCGGTGTTTTTCGGGTGGCCGTTGACGTATTTGAACCCGTACATCTCGCCGTCCGACGTGGGCATCAGTTCGATGACCCCGACCTCGCTGTGGCTGGCGAGGCGCGGCACCTTGTCGAAGGCATCCCAGCGGCGGAAGTCTGCTTCGATCGCGGCGGCGAGATCGGCCAGCACCCGCTCGACGCCGAGGTGATTGACCAGGTCCATCATCTGCTGGACGGAGACGAAGGGCACGAAGGCGGTCTCGGATGGCTGGAGGGGCATGGGTCCGGGCTCCGGTCAATAGCTGGCGGTTCGGCGGTCGAGCACGCGACGGCCGAACAGGCTGGCGGTCAGATCGACCATCAACCGGGCGGTGCGGCCGCGGTCGTCGAGGAAGGGGTTGAGTTCAACCAGGTCCAGTGAGGTCACCCGCTCGCTGTCATGGAGCATTTCCATCACGTGATGGGCTTCGCGGAAGGTGGCGCCGCCGGGCACGGTCGTGCCCACGGCCGGGGCGATGTCGGGTTCGATGAAGTCGACGTCGAGGCTTACATGCAGCTCCCCGTCGGCCGCGGCGACCCGGTCCAGGAACGGCGCGAGCAGTCGTTCGATCCCGGTCTCGTCGATCGCGCGCATGTCATAGGCGCGCGCGCCGGTCGATTGCAGGTTGTCGCGCTCCTGCGCATCGACCGACCGCAGACCGAGAATGCACAGATCGTGCGGATCGAGGCGGGCGGGCAGGGGGGCGCCGAGCAGATCGCCAAACCCGTCCATGCCGCAGGCGAAGGCGAGCGGCGTGCCATGCATGTTGCCGCTCGGGCTGGTCAACGGGGTGTTGAAATCGCTGTGTGCATCGAGCCAGAGCACGAACTGGCGGCGGCCCTTTTCCCGCGCGGCCGCGAGGTGGCCAGTGAGCGTGCCGAGCGACAGCGCGTGGTCGCCGCCCATGTAGATCGGCAGGGTATCGCTTGCGGCGAGGTCGAAGGCGCGGGCGTAGAGACTGCGGGTCCATCCCGCCACCTGTGCAAAGGCCTTGGCGTTGCCCGGGGGCGGCGTGATGTCGACATCGTCTGGCACCGCTTCGCCGAGGTCTTCAACGTCGAAACCGAGCGCGCTGAGCCCTTCGGCGAGCCCGGCCGTGCGGTAGGCCGCGGGCCCCATGGCACAACCGCGCCGCCCTGCGCCCACTTCCATCGGGACGCCGAGAAGGGTGATCTTTTTCACGTATCGAAACTCCGGTTTGCCCGGGCGGGCGCTGAGATGGAAGCCGACAACCGGCGCAAGAGAGCTTGTGGCGCGACCATAGCGGCGCCATGTCGAGGGGCCCCGAGGTCACCGCCTGAACGAGAGGCTACCCCAAAAAAATGGTCGAGTGGTATTTGACAATTGTAATGCATTTGAGAAGAGTTTTGACAGATTGTTGGGTAAGGACTAACAAATTGCCATGCACCTATACGATGACCTCGACCGGCAGCTGATTGCCATCCTCCGCGAGGATGGGCGCGCGCCGGTTTCGAAATTGTCCGAGATTCTCGGGGTGTCGCGCGCCACGGTGCAAAACCGCCTCGACCGTCTCATCGCCAACGGTACAGTGCTCGGCTTCACCATTCGTGCGCGGGAGGATCACGGGGCGGACGGGGTGCGCGCGATCATGATGATCGAGGTGCGCGGCAAGTCGACGACGGCGGTCATCCGGCACCTGCGGGGCCTCCCCGAGCTTCGCCAGCTCCATTCGACCAACGGCAAATGGGATCTCGTCGCCGAGCTGACGGCCGACAGCCTCACCGCGTTCGACCGTGTGCTGCGCGAGGTGCGGGGCGTCGAGGGGATCACCAACAGCGAGACGTCGATCCTTTTGAGTTCGGTCTAGGTCAGGCCTTGGTCGGCGGGAGCGCGCGCGCTCGGACCGGTTTCCGGGAAAACGGCTGTGCCTCCCTCGGTTTCCTAGGAAACGGGGGCCGGTTTCCTAGGAAACCGTCCCCCGGAGCGTCGTCGAAAATGCAATAGTATCAAGTGGATGGGTTGTCCTTTTTGTCAAATTCACCTTAATCTTTTTTTTCATTGAACCATTAACCCGCTAGGCGGCTGATCGCGGTGAAACGCACAGTCTTTGTGCAGGCCGGATCCGCCCGCACTGCAGGCGGATGTTGCCTTGTCGCGCCCTCAGCCAAGCTGCTGCACGCCCGGATCTCGTACCGCTTCCATCGAGACGAAGGTGGCCGTGGAGGCGAGGTTCGGCAGGCGCGAGATCTTCTCGCTGAGCACCCGGCGGTAAGCACCGATGTCGTGTGTGCGCACCTTGACAAGATAGTCGAAACCGCCCGCGATCATGTGGCATTCCTCGACCTCGACAATCTCGCGCACCGCGGCATTGAAGGCCTTCAGCGCCTGTTCGCGGGTGTCGGACAAACGGATCTCGAGAAAGGCGATATGGGTGAGCCCGAGCCGCCCTGGCGACAGCTCGGCGCGGTATCCGGTGATGACGCCGTCCGCCTCCAGCCGGCGGACCCGGGCGGTAACGGGGGTTTTCGACAGACCCACCCTGGCGCCAAGCTCGGTCATCGAGATCCGCCCGTCCTGGGCGAGCACGTCGAGTATCTCGCGGTCGATTCTGTCTAGGGGGAGAGATTCGGCCATCCATTTCGCCTTCAAATTCGAGGTTGAGTAGGTCAGAAGCCTACCAGATGACAAAATCCGGGAAAACCGGCCAAATCAGATCTGCTATCCTGCGACGACAGACAGGGGAGCGCAACGATGATCGATCTGGACCACAGGTGGGACGAGAACAAACGCCGCGACGAGGCCACGCTGCTGGCCGATCTGGTGCGCCGCGCGGCGCTGGACGATGACGCCCGCGCCCGGATCGTCAGCCGCGCCGCCTCGCTTGTCGAGGGGCTGCGCGCCGCTTCGCGTCCCCGGCTGATGGACGTGTTCCTGGCCGAATACGGGCTTTCGACCGACGAGGGAGTCGCGCTCATGTGCCTTGCCGAGGCTCTGTTGCGCGTGCCGGACGGCGTCACCATGGATGCGCTTATCGAGGACAAGATTGCGCCATCGGACTGGTCGCGCCATATCGGCCAATCCGCCTCGCCGCTGGTCAACGCCTCGACCTGGGGGCTGATGCTTACCGGCAAAGTGCTGGACGACGAGGTCGCGCCGGGGCTCGTTGGCCGGCTGCGCGGCATGGTGCGGCGCCTGGGCGAGCCGGTGATCCGCACCGCGGTCAGCGGCGCGATGCGCGAGATGGGCCGCCAGTTCGTGCTCGGGCAGGACATCGGGGCGGCGATGGCGCGCGCGGCGAAGATGGAGGCGCGCGGCTACACTTATTCCTACGACATGCTGGGCGAGGCAGCGATGACGGCGCGCGACGCGGCGCAATACGCCGAGGCCTACGCGCGCGCCATCGATGCGATTGCCGCGGCCTGCACCGAGGCGGAGATTGCCGCGAACCCGGGCATCTCGGTCAAGCTCTCTGCGTTGCATCCGCGCTACGAGGTCGCCAAAACCGAGCGGGTGATGGCGGAGTTGGTGCCCGTGCTCTCGGGGCTCGCGCACAAGGCGGCGGCCGCGGGCATGGGGCTCAACATCGACGCCGAGGAGGCCGACCGGCTCGGGCTGTCGCTCAAGGTGATCGAGACGGTGCTCGCCGACCCGGCGCTGGCCGGATGGGATGGGTTCGGCGTGGTGGTGCAGGCCTACGGGCGGCGCGCGGGCGAGGTGATCGATGCGATCACCGAGCTGGCGCAGCGGTTTGACCGTCGGATCATGGTACGGCTGGTGAAAGGGGCCTATTGGGACACCGAAATCAAGCACGCCCAGGTCGAGGGGCTGGGCGATTTCCCGGTCTTCACCCGCAAACCCGGAACGGACGTGAGCTACATCGCCCACGCCCGAACGCTGTTGTCGCGGACCGACCGGCTCTATCCGCAGTTTGCCACCCACAATGCCCATACCGTTGCCGCCGTGCTCGAAATGGCCCAGGGGCTCGACCGCGCCGCTTTCGAGTTTCAGCGGTTGCACGGGATGGGCGAGGCGTTGCACGACATCGTGCTCGCCGAAGAAGGCACGCGCTGCCGGATCTATGCCCCCGTCGGCGCGCACCGCGACCTTTTGGCCTACCTCGTGCGCCGGTTGCTCGAGAACGGCGCGAATTCCTCCTTCGTCAACCAGGTGGTCGACGAGGACGTGCCGCCGGATCTGGTCGCGGCCTGTCCCTTCGCCGCCCTCACGACCGCGCCGGGGCCGTTCGAGCCGGTGATGCGGCGGGGTCCGGAACTGTTCATGCCTGAACGCGCGAATGCACGGGGCTTCGACCTCAACGACGCGACGGTGCTCGACAAGATCGACGCGGCCCGTGTGCGGCCGGACCGGATCGCGGTCGCACCGATCCTCGCCGGCGCGCCCGCTGGCGGTGCGGTCGAGCCGGATGTAGATCCGGCGACAGGCGCGGTGATCGGGGAAGTCACGCTCGCGAGCGCTGAAGATGTGGAAAACGCGCTTGCTGCCGCGACCCCCTGGGACGTGCCTGCTGCGGCGCGTGCGTTGGTGCTGAATCGCGCCGCCGATCTCTACGAGGCCGATTTCGGCAGGCTCTTCGCGCTGCTCGCCATCGAGGCCGGGAAGACGCTGCTCGATGCCGTCGCCGAGCTACGCGAGGCGGTGGATTTCCTGCGCTACTACGCTGCCGGGGCGGATGGCCTGGACCACGGTCCACGCGGCACTTTCACCTGCATTTCGCCTTGGAATTTCCCGCTCGCGATCTTCACCGGCCAGATCGCCGCCGCGCTCGCCGCCGGCAACGCGGTGCTGGCGAAACCGGCCGAGACGACGCCCGCGATCGCCGCCTGGGGCGTGGAGCACCTGCACGCTGCCGGGGTGCCCCGCGCGGCGCTGCAGCTGCTTTTGGGCCATGGCCGGGACATCGGCGCGGCGCTGACCTCCGATCCCCGGGTAAATGGCGTGGCTTTCACCGGGTCCACCGCCACGGCCCGGCACATCCAGCGCGCGATGGCCAAGGGCTGTGCGCCGGGCACGCCACTCATCGCCGAGACCGGGGGGCTGAACGCGATGGTGGTCGATTCGACCGCGCTGCCCGAACAGGCGGTGCGCGACATCGTCGCCTCGGCCTTCCAATCAGCCGGCCAACGCTGCTCGGCGCTGCGGTGTCTCTACGTGCAGGAGGATGTGGCGCCAGCCTTCCGCGAAATGCTGATCGGGGCGATGGACGCGTTGGCGCTCGGCGACCCCTGGGGCCTCGCGACCGATGTCGGGCCCGTCATCACCGCGGCCGCGCGGGACGAAATCACCGCCTACGTGGAGGCGGCGGCAGCGCAAGGACGGCTCATCCATCGGCTGGCGGTGCCGCAATCGGGGACCTTTGTCGCGCCTGCGCTGATCGAAGTCTCGGGCATCGGCGATCTCACCCACGAGGTCTTCGGGCCCGTTCTGCACTTGGCGACCTATCCGGCGGAACACTTCGAACAGGTGATTGCGGACGTGAACGCGACCGGCTACGGGCTGACTTTCGGGCTGCACACGCGGATCGACGACCGGGTGCAACAGGTGGCGGAAACGGTGCGCGCGGGCAACATCTACGCCAACCGCAACCAGATCGGCGCCATCGTCGGCAGCCAGCCGTTTGGCGGTGAGGGCCTCTCGGGCACCGGTCCCAAGGCCGGAGGGCCGCATTACCTCGCGCGCTTCACCAACGCCGTGGCGCCCACGAGCAACACGGCGGCGGGCAATGCGGCGGATGTCACAAGGGTTGCCGCGGAGCTGGCGCAACTTGGAGCGGCGCCGGGCGAACCCACGGTCACGATCCTTCCCGGCCCCACGGGTGAGCTCAACCGGCTTTCCACCCGGCCGCGGCCGCCCTTGCTGTGTCTCGGGCCGGGCGACACGGCCGTGGCGGCGCAGGTTGCCGCCGTCGAAGGGCTTGGCGGGCGGGCCATCGGAGTCCGGGGCGACCTCGCGCCCGAGGCGTTCACGGATCTGCCGGACTTCGGCGGGGTACTCTGGTGGGGTGACCCGGCGACAGGCCTCGCCGTCTCGCGTGCGCTTTGCGACCGCGAAGGGCCGATCATTCCGCTCATCACCGGCCGGCCCGATGTGGCCCATGTGCGCCATGAGCGTCACCTTTGCGTCGATACAACCGCGGCCGGCGGAAACACCGCGCTGCTTGCGGGCGGAGAAGGGTGAGGGCCGGGCTGGTCCTGCTGCGACGCACCAGGGGTGACCAGCCCGGGCGCGGCTGTCCAGGCGTCAACGTTTCATCAAAGGGTGAAAAGAGAGTTAACGTCCTTTCGCGTTTAAAGTATTGAAATAGAATTATAAAACCTGTCGGCGGGGGCGCCGGTTTCCTAGGAAACCAGCATGTTTTGGGGGCGGGTCTCGATCGGCCGCAAAGCGGCGTCATTTGGCCTTCCGCCTGCGTTTTTTGCGCCGGAGCTTGGGCCCGGGCCGCCGCCCTTGGGCGAACCTGCAAGACCGGTGCCGCATCGTCGCGTGGCCAGATCGGCGCCCCTGTCCCGGCCGACCACCCCTTTCGCCACGGGTGACGAGACCGCGCGCCAGGGGTCAGGCGTAGATATTCATGTATTTCATGCAAATCACGCGCAGGCAGGACGAGATGTTCTTGTCATTGGCGACAAGGCATTGGTCGTGGATGCGGGTGATGAGCGCGGGGAGCGTCGTGCCGGTGCGGTCGGACATATCCTCCAGCACCGTCCAGAACACCCGCTCAAGGCGAATCGTGGTCGAGTGGCCGTGGATTCGAAATCCGCGCTTCTCGGGCCGGAACTCGTCGACCTGGGCGATCGAACAGGCATTGAACATGTGGGCGAGGAAGTCGTTCGGGTCGATTTCCACATAGATCGACATGTTTTCCTCGTCCCCTTTCTTGCGGGTTAGGCCGTTGTTTCCAGCGCTTTGGCTAGTGCCAGCCCCATCTGGCCGGCCAACCATGCCCGATTTTTTTACACGTTTCCAATAATTACTACCTACCGGCCGACCCGTCTCCCTATGCTCACGTCAGCGTGATGAAACGTCATGAAACGGAGGTTGGTTTGCCGAGCGAGTTCTTCAAAAAGACGCTGGACCCCGTCATCGCCCTGTCCGCGATTGCTGTCCTCGACATATTCATGTTCCTCATCGTCGGCGCCTGGACGGTCGGCGGCGGCGAGACGATGATGACCGGGCTGATCGCCCAGGCGATCATGGGCGACGAGCTCGACCGCCTGCCGTTCTGGCAACTGGTCTTCAAACCCGATCCGACCTACTGGAAAATCTACATCAGCCTCGGCATGCTGTTCGGCGCTTTTGTCGGCGCCGTGCTGTCGAATGAATTCTACATCCGCGTTCCGCGCCGACTCGAGGAATGGGTGCTCATTACCATCGGTGGGCTGCTCATGGGCATCGGCATCCGGCTCGCCTTCGTGTGCAACGTCTCGACCTTCTTCGGGATGACGCCGGAGATGAACATGGGCGGTTACCTCGCGATGTCCGGTATCCTTGCCGGCGCCTGGGTCGGGTCGATGATCTACAAGAAAATCCTGGAGGGCTGAACCCAATGTCTCCCATCGGTCAATGCATTGTCGCCTTCATCTTCGGCTCGACCGTGGGCCTGCTGGTGCAGCGTTCGCGGTTTTGCAACACCGCAGCGCTCCGGGACGCGATCCTGTTCAAGACCTACCGAAACACCAAGGCGCTGCTGGTTGCGATGATGATCCTGACCTTCGGGTTCACGCTGTTTCTCACCTTCGGCGAGGGCAACCCGATGCATTTCGACGTCGGCCTCAACACCTTCGCGGGCCTGTTCATCTTCGGCGTCGGCATGGTGCTCGCGGGCGCCTGCACGGTGTCGACCTGGGTGAAGACGGGCGAGGGCAATGTCGGCGCGCTCTGGGCGCTGATCTTCACCTTCGTCGGCATGTTTCTGTTCTCGATGGTGTGGTCGGTCAACTATTGGCCGCCAGCACCGGCCTCGATGACGGGCGAGCCCAACCTCGAGGCTTTCCAGCTTGGCTATTCCAACGCGGCGACCTTGCAGGAGAAATTCGGGATCCCGGCCATCTTCTTTGGCATGATCCAGATTGGGGTGCTCTATCTCATCTACCGCGCCATCCGGCGCAAGGAAATGGCGCAGGAGGTGGCGCACATGCAAGCGCAAGCCGCCGCCCAGCCAGCCGAATGACCTGAAACCAAGCAACGGAGGACGCCATGGGACTGTTCAGCCGGAAGAAAACCGAGGAGAAATGCGGCGATGCCGGGCAAGCCACCCTGTCGAACGGCGACGTCGTGACGATCAAGACCAAGGTCGATTGCCTGGGCGATAGCTGCCCGCGGCCGCAGTTGATGACCAAGAAAGCCGTCGGCCAGCTCGGGTCGGGCGACGTGGTCGAGGTTCTGATCGACAACGCCTCGTCGGTCGAAGCGCTGCCACCGATGTGCAACGAGATGAACGCGCAGCATCTCGACACCCTCACGGGCGAGCGCTGCTGGAAAGTTTACATTCGCAAGGATTGACCCGATGACGCCGTCCCGGCTTATCATGAACCTATACGCCTGGGCCTCGCTTGCCGTGGTGGTCGTGGGCATCGGCTGGACGCTCGTGTTCCCGCCGCAAAGCCTCCGGGTCGACCGTGACGGCGTGCCCCATTTCACGCCCGAGGTCGAACACATGATCACCGGCGAGCCCGTCAGCATGAACGAGCTGATCAAGCATTACCGCGGCGATTGAGGAGGAAATGATGGATTTCGAGACCACCGCCCAACTCATCCTGGCCGTTCTGGCCTTCGCGGTGATGTACCTGGCGTTTCTCAAGGACACGCTGTGAGCAAAGGAGAGAGCCATGGAGCGCAGTAGCTGGATCTTCATCGCCGGAAGCCTCGTCGCCACCGTCCTGGTCAGCTGGATCGCTTTTCCGTTCGCCGCGATGGACCGGGATGTGGTCGAGCGGGCCGCGGCGCCGCAACCGGCGGAAGCGCTCGGGACGGTCGATGTCGGTCAGGGCTTCGGCGAGCTGCCGGTCGAGGAGCTGATGCTCTACTATGTCGAGAACCCGCCCGCCGCGCCGCAAGCCGGTGCCGTCGCCGCGCCCGAGATCAAGTTCGGGGGCTGCTGAAATGACCGCCCGGCGGGATCGAGGGGTTTCGGTCTTGTGCGGGACACTCTGCGCGGCGGCGATGTCTGCCGGGATCAGTGCGCCGCTCGCCGCTGACCCGATCGCGACGATCGAAAGCGGCGCAGGCGTTGCGCTGCCCGGCGACTACGCGGTGCTCGACATCCGCGATGAAGACACCTGTTTCCTCGGCGCGCCGCCGAACACGCGCTGTCTGCCGGCCGAACAGCTGCTCTACGCCGACGCCGGCACGCCGCTTGGGTTTCATGCGTTGCGCTGGGCGCTGGGCACGCTCGGTCTCACGGGGGCCGAAACGCTGGTGATCTACCGCGGCGACGACGCCGTCGACGACGGGGGGCGCGAGGATGCGCTTGCCGCCGCCGCGCTGCTCTACCTGGCCGGGCAGGCCGAGGTGCTGGTCCACGAAGGGCCCGCGCTGGAAATCCGCGACGGCGCGCAGGTCAGGGCGCTGTGGCGCGAGGTGATCTACACCGCGCCGATGCGGACTGGCGAGATGAATGTCACGGCCGCGCCGGCGGGCAGCTTGCGCGACCGATTACGAGACTTCGCGACAGGCGGCGGTGCCGTCGCCTTCGCACCCGCAAGCTGAACCGACGCTGAACCAACGCTGAACCAACCACGACGGAACCGAAGATGGACATCCTGCTCCACATCACCACACCTGCGGCCGCACCGATCGCCGCCGCGCTCGGCCGTGCGCTGAGCGCGAAAGGCGCCACCTGGGCCGCCTTCCTTACCAATGACGGGGTGAAGGCGCTCGACGACGCGGGTTTCGCCGCCGCCAGCAAAGGCGCCGCGCGGGTCGCGGTCTGCGAACACTCCTGGGATCTGCACATGAGCGGCGATTGCCCGGTCGAGCGCGGCAGCCAGACGGTCAACTCCGGCCTCATGGCCGAAGCGGACCGCGTCATCAGCCTTTGAGGGAGCATATCATGGAAGAGAAGAAGATCCTGGTGCTGGGACGGCGCGACCATACCGAGGCGATGCGGGTGGCGGCAGGCCTGACCATCTTCGGCCACGATGTGCGGCTGGTGTTCATGACCGAACCCGTCGCCGACACCGACGCAAATGCCGAGCAGGCCGAGCTCCTCGAGCTCAGCGACATCGTGCCCGAGACGACCGTGCCGGAAATGGGCGACGATCTCGCGCTGCTCGACGCCGCGGCCCTCGGAGCCGCCATCGCCGACGCCGACCGCGTCGTCAGCATCTGAGGAGGAAGGCATGAAGATCGTCGAACTCAACACCGGCCTGTTCCCCGATGGCCCCCGCGTCGACGCGGCCATTGCCACGTTGAATAGCGCCCATGAGGTGGAACAGATTGATGCCCGCCAGCTCGACAAGAATGACGAACCCGCCTGGGAGGCGATTGCCTCGGCGGTTTTGGGAGCGGACCTGATCGTGACGCTCTGAAGCCCGACCACTAAGCAGCTAAGGAAAACCAAGGGAGACCCAGATGAAACGTATCACCAATACCCTCAAGGCCACCGTGGCCGCGCTCGCGCTGATGGCCGCTCCGGCCTTCGCCGCCGACCCACTGGTCGATGTCGGCTGGCTGAAGGAAAACCTCGGCGCCGACGGCATGGTGGTGATCGACGCCCGCGGCTCGACCGACTACCTGCGCGGCCATATCCCCGGCGCCGTCAACACCAACTACGGCAAGGACGGCTGGCGGGTGAAGGTCGATGGCGTGCCTGGCCTGTTCCCGGAAGACCCGACCAAGCTCGGCGAGTTGATCGGGAGCCTTGGTATCGGCAACGACACCCACGTGGTGATCGTCGCCCCCGGCAATTCCTCATCGGACATGGGCACCGCCACCCGCATCTACTGGACCTTCAAGGTGCTGGGGCATGAGGAGGTTTCGGTGCTGAACGGCGGCATGAAGGCCTATCTTGCCGAAGTCGACGGCGATAAGAAGCCGGTGAACCCGCTCGACAAGGGCGCGGTCGAGGCCACCCCGGCCAGCTTCAGCATTGATTTCCAGGAAGAGATGGTGCCCGATGCCGGGGAGGTGATGGCGATGATCGACGCCGGTGCGCTGCCGGTCGACAACCGCACCGCCGACCAGTATCTCGGCGTCAACAAGCACGGCGCGGCCAAGGCCTACGGGACGGTGCCGGGTGCTGTGAACCTGCCGCAGAGCTGGGCGACCGAGAACGCGGGTGGCGTGTTCCGCGACGCCGAGTCGCTGGCCGCGCTCTACGATGCGGCCGGCGTGCCGGTGGAGGGCGCGCAGGTCAACTTCTGCAACACCGGCCACTGGGCCTCGATCGGCTGGTTCGTCTCCTCCGAGATCCTCGGCAACGACGCGGCGGTGCTCTACGACCCGTCGATGACCGGCTGGACCGCTGAAGGCATGCCGGTGGAAGCGAAAATCTCGGTCAACTGAGCCGGAGCGAACGCGATGTGGCGCCTGCGCTGCAACATGACCAGGGCCGCGACGCTCAGGGGCGTCGCGGCCCTCTGTACGGCGGCTGTCCTCGCGGTTGGCGGCGGGGCGGCCCGGGCGAACGACGACACAGCCCGGATCCTTGGCGCCGAGATCCTTGTGGTCCGCGCCGACCTCGCGCAGATCGCGAAACCCGACCTGCCACCGATGCACCGCACCGGTTTCGTCAAGCGGATCGACGGTGCGCTGGGGATGATCCCCTGGCTGCTGATCGCCGCCGGCGACCCGGATGCCGCCGCGCAAGTGGAGGAATGGCAGCGGGACTGGACCGGAGACGTGCGGCAGGGGGCGCGGCTCGACAAGGTCCTCAAAGAGCTCTCGTCGCGTCACCCGCTCGACGTCTCCGCCTTCGACATCGGCGTCAGCCATGCCGATCTCGCCGAGGCGCGGGCGATCCACGAGGCCTATTGCGCCGGCTGCCACGACGGCTACGGCACCGGCGACCCGCAGGTCGAACTCGCTTCGCGCGATCTGTTCTGGATGGCGCGCGACGAGGCAACGGAGCAGTTCCTCGCCCGCCTCGTGAACGGTGTGAAAGGCGACGAGACCATCGGTTTCGTCAATCCGCTCACCGACAAGCAGATCGCGGCGCTGTGGAAACTCTATACCTATCACTGACGGCTTTTGGGCAGATCCGGTCGGGCAGGGTCCCCGGCCGTCCTCACCGCCCCGTTACCCGCGCAAGTCGCCCCGTGACCGCCCCCAGATCCTGTGCTTTAAGCCCGCCGAAAGCGCAGGCGGCGTGCGGCCGCGGGGCGCGACAATCCATGCCCTGCGCTCCGGCGCCGGGCCGGCAAGCCCGAGGAGACCGGCGCCGTGACTATTCGCAAGATCGTCTTCTGGAGCCACCTGGCCGTGGGTGTGGCCACCGGCCTGGTGGTGCTCGTGCTGGCCGTGACCGGCGTGCTCCTGACCTACGAGGTGCAGATCACCCGTTGGGCCGAGCAACGCGCCGGGATCGAGGCCACAGGCCCGTGGCTCGGGGCGGAGGCGTTGGCGGCGGCGGCACTGGTGGAAACCGGCGGGCAGGTGACGGCGCTGGTGTTTGAAAACGACGCGACTGCGCCGGTGTCCGCAACCATGGGGCGGCGGGGCAAGGTGCTGCTCGACCCCTACACCGGTGCCGCCCTCGGCAATGGCGACACCGGGGTCGGGCAGTTCTTTCACGCGGTCACCAGCCTGCACCGCTGGCTTTCGCTCACCGGGTCCAACGGCGTGGGCAAGGCGGTGACCGGTGCGGCGAACCTCGGCTTTCTGTTCCTGGCCCTGACCGGGGCCTACCTGTGGTTGCCGAAGGTCTGGCGCTGGGCGCGGATCAAATACCTGATCCTGTTCCGCCGCAGCTATCCCAGTGCGCAGGCGCGCGATTTCCACTGGCACCACATCTTCGGCTTCTGGGCGCTGATCCCGCTGGTGCTCATCATCTTCACCGGTGTCACCATGTCCTACGACCGCGTCCAGGGGATGGTGATGACACTGGTGGGTGTCGGCGGGGAAGAAGAGGACGACGATCGCACAGGGGGCGGCGAGAGCGACGGCACCCGCCAGATGACCGAGGCCGGCGTCGGGCTCGACGCGATCCTAAACGCGGCGAAGGCCCATGACCCCGCCTGGCGGCGGGTGACGCTCGCGCTTCCGATGACCCCCGGGGCGCAGACCGTGACCGCGAAGGTCGATACCGGTCCTGGGCGGCGGGAGACCCGAAAAGAGACGCTCGCCATCTCGCGGGAAGATGCCCGCATCGTCGAGGTCCAGGGCTTCGCCGACCAGCCGAAAGCGGCGCGCACCTTCTGGTTTCTGCGCTTTGCGCATACCGGCGAGCATTATGGCCTCGTCGGGCAGACCATCGCCGGGCTCGCTTCGCTCGCGACGGCGTTCATGGTCTACACCGGGCTCGCACTCGCCTGGCGGCGGCTCGTTTCGCCGGTGCTGCGGCGGCGTCGCCGCCCGCGTGGCGCCTGACGGCGCCGGGTTGCTGGGGGCGGCGCTGCGCGCCGGGCGGCTGGGGGGCGGCGCTGCGCGCCGGCGCGTGGCGTTTCCGGGACCGGTGGCGCGGCGCAAGTCTGCCAAGGCCGACAGCCCGCGGTTCGACAGCCGCTCGACAACGGTGAGCCCGCATTCGAGCGCGCCGATGGGTTGGGCCCTTTCCCTGCCGTCGTGTCGCCGCCTCCGGGGCGCCTGGTGAACACCCGGCTGGCGCGGCGTGCGACTGTTTGTCAAACTCGGCCGGCGAATCGGCCGGCGAATCGGGCGGTGCCCGGGGGGCGGACGGGCGCAGGCCTATCGCGGCAGGGAGGTCGCTCACCCATGAACATATTGTTCATCATGTATGATCAGCTGCGTTTCGACTATCTCAGTTGCGCCGGCCATCCGTATCTGCACACGCCCAATTTCGACCGTGTGGCGGCGCGCGGCGTGCGGTTCACCAACGCTTACGTGCAATCGCCGATCTGCGGCGCGAGCCGGATGAGCTTCTATACCGGGCGCTACGTCTCAAGCCACGGCGCCCAGTGGAACGGGTTTGCGCTGCGGGTGGGCGAGATGACGCTCGGCGACCACCTGCGCGGGCTCGGGATGGGCTGCTGGCTCATCGGCAAGACCCATATGAAAGCCGATGCCGAGGGCATGGCGCGGCTCGGGCTGGACCCCGACAGCGTGATCGGCGCGCGCCAGGCCGAATGCGGGTTCGACACCTGGATCCGCGATGACGGGCTCTGGGGCGAGGGGCCGGACGGGTTCTACGACGAGAAACGCTCGCCCTACAACGCGTACCTCAAGGACAAGGGGTATCCGTCGCAGAACCCCTGGGCGGATTTTGCCAATGCCGGGATCGACGACGCCGGGGGTATCGCCAGCGGCTGGATGCTGGCCAATGCCGACAAGCCGGCCAATATCCGCGAGGAAGACAGCGAGACACCGTGGCTCACCCGCGAGACCATCGCGTTCATCGACCAGGCCGAGGGCGACTGGTGCGCGCATGTGAGCTACATCAAGCCGCATTGGCCGTATATCGTGCCCGCGCCCTATCACGACATGTTCGGCGCGAACCATGTGCCCGCGCCCAGGCGCCACGCGGTCGAGCGCGAGGACGCCCATCCGGTGCTTGCAGCCTATCACCGCTCGAAGATCGGTGAAGCCTTCCAGCAGGGCGATGTGCGCGACAAGGTGATCCCGGCCTACATGGGCCTGATCAAGCAATGCGACGACCAGCTGGGCGTGCTGCTCGACCACCTCGAAGAGACCGGCCGGATGGCGGACACGATGATCGTGCTCACCTCAGACCACGGCGACTACCTCGGCGATCACTGGCTTGGGGAGAAGGATTTCTTCCACGAGGAGAGCGTGAAAATCCCGCTCATCGTCTACGACCCGCGCGCGCAGGCGGACGCGACGCGGGGCACGACATGCGACGCGCTCGTCGAGAGCATCGACCTGGCGGCCACCTTCGTCGAGGCGGCGGGCGGCAAGGTGCCCGACCACATCATCGAGGGGCGTTCGCTCCTGCCCTGGCTGCACGGCGAGACGCCGGATTGGCGGTCCTTCGCGATCAGCGAATACGACTACAGCCTGCGGGTGCAATGCGTCGAGCTGGGTCTTGAGCCCCGCGACGCGCGGCTCTTCATGGTCTTCGACGGGCGCTACAAGCTGATCCACGCCGAGGGCGGCTTTCGGCCGATACTGTTCGACCTCGCCGAGGATCCGGACGAGTTTCACGATCTCGGCAAAGGGGGTGCGCACAGGGCGGTGATCGACCGGCTCTATTCCTACCTCACCGAATGGGGCCTGCGCCTTGGCCAGCGCGTGACCAGGTCGGAGGATGACATCAAGGCAATGCGTGGAGGCTCATCGCGCAAGGGGATCCTGCCCTTCCTGGTCGACGGCTCGGAAGTGCCCGACGCGCTCACCGAAAGATACCGCGGGCCCGCGCCCGGAAACTACCTGCCCGATACGGGCGGGGAGGGGTGATACCGACCGCAGCCCACACCGCTCTTGCCACGCGGCGCTGCAAATCGGCCATCCGGCGCGCGCGCCTGCGCTGACACGCCGTCGGTTCTGCTGCTGTGGTCGTGCGCATGATCGCGCCGCGCGCGACGGTCGCCACCGTCGATGCGACCGGGCGCACGCGGGGGGCGCGGCGCATGCTCACAGGGTCCCGCAAAAACACTGACACACCGGTCGGCCAGATCGTCTGAACCTGCAGGGGCCTGGGCGGGTCAGGTGAAAGACGCTGCGGTCTTGTCCCTCGACACTGCCGTGGGCGTCGGGGCGCCGATCTTCAGGAGGAACCGGTCTATCAGATCATCCGGAACTTCCGGGAATGCCGCGGGCAGGTGACTTCGGACACACCCTAAACCAAGACGATCAGCCGCCAGCCGCGCCCGGCGGCGTGGTAGCACGGTCGCCGGAGGCGGAGTTCTTCGCCACGCGTGCGCCCAAAGCGGTGGCCGTGCGCCCGTCTGTCTTCAGGCGCACCGCGACCTGCGCGCCGATCCCGATGGTCCCGCCACGCTCACACCCGCACGACCGTCAGCTTCGTTTTCAGCGCCGAGCGGCGGAAGGCGTGCAGAAAGCAGGTCTGCTCGGAGATATCGAGCATTTCCTGCGCGACCGCGTCGCTTTCGCTTGTCTCGACGAAGACATGGGTTTCGATCGGGTCGGCTTGGCCCGGCTTGCCGCTGCGCCCCGACGCGCCGCCGGGTGAGAAATGCGTGTCCTGGACGATGCGGTAGCGCGGCAGATCGAGCTGCAGCATCGACACGAACCGGCCAAACTGGGTCATGAAACAAAACCCGATCCCGGCGCTGATGAGCGTGTTCGCATCGGGCGCGCGGCCGTCTTCGGCGCTGAGAAACCGAAACGACGTGCCCCAGGGCGAATACTGCATCTGTTGGATCTCCTTGATCCCGTCTTCGCGCAGCTCGGCGACGGCGCCGATGTTGAGATGGCGGTCCTGGTGGTCGGACAGCGAAGACCCGCCGGCGGCGGTGCCCTTGGCCACCGGCTTCTTCGGCGTGGGGCCGACCGGCTCCATCAGCGTCAGCGCGCCCGGGAGCGGCTCGGTCCGTGCGAACTGGTCGCCCGGGTCGAGGAGCAGCGCGCCGCCGAGCTCGGTGGCCCGGGCGGTGGGCAGTTCGCGGCCGTTCCTGGAGAGCTTGAACAAGCTCTCGACCGGCGCCCGCATCAGCCCGGACAACGGCGAGGCATAGGTCGCCTCGACCAGGAACTGGTGCAGGGCCGCGTCGTCGAGGTCGCAGTCGATCTCGACTTTCAACGCGATGTTCTCGGCCCCGCCCACCATCGTGCGGTCCCGCATCGAGCCGGTCATGGTGTAATAGTTGTCCAGCACCAGCCTGAGCTTGCGCAGCGCGAGCCCGCGGATCTCGGCCAATGCCAGGATCTCGTTCATGAAGCTCGCAGCCATGCCCGCCGACAGGAAGGCGAGCGGGCAAGGGGCGGCGTCTTGACCGTTGAGATAGGGCCCCTCGTCGGAGACGAGGCGCCAGGTTTCCCCGCTGCGCGCAGACTGCACCAGCGCCTCTTTCTGGAATCCCGACAGCGATCGAACCCGCGAGCGCAGCGCGTCGCCCAGGCGGATCTGCGGCGCGTCGATGCCCACCGCGTCCGGGTTGGCCAGCTTGAAAAACGGCACCAGGCCGCTCTCGCGGATTATGTCCTGGCCGAGTTTCTCCATCTCACTCACCCAGAAGAAACCCGGCCGGGCCCGAGATCGAATGCGGTTCGGCGAAGGCGAGCACGCTGTCGTAGCCGAGGTTGCGCCCGACGCCCGACAGCTTGAAGCCGCCGAAGGGTCCGCGCCCGTCCTGTGCCGTCGGTCCGTGGTTGTTGAGATAGGTGTAGCCCGCCTCGATCCGGCGCGCGATGCGCGCCGCGCGCGCGGCGTCGTCGGTCCAGACCGAGGAGCAGAGCCCGTAGTCGCTGTCGTTGGCCATCGCCACGGCCGCGTCCTCGGTCGCGAATTTCATGATCGGCAGCGCGGGGCCGAATTGTTCGTCCTTCACGATCGACAGCGCCGGGTCGGCGTCATGGACCAGCGCGGGTTTCTGGAAGTCGCCGCCGCCCCGGTAGAGCGCCTCGTCCGGCACCTGGCCGCTTTGGCGGACCTTGGCGCCTTTCGCGCGCGCCTCGGCGATCATGTCGGTGACGACCTTTAGTTGGGGCGCGTTGTTCACCGGGCCCATCGTGGTCTCGGGCAGCAGCCCGTCGCCGATTACCGCGCGGTCGCAGGCGGCGGTGAAACCGTCGAGCACCTCGTCGCACCGGCTCTCGTGCACATTCATCCGTTTCAGCGCCATGCAAATCTGCCCGGAAGAGGCGAAGGCGCCCCAGTACATCCGGGTGAAAGCCGCGTCGTCGACATCGCGTGCCGTCGCCGCCGCGGTCTGGCCCGCGAGCATCTCCGGGCGAGCCGGGTTGCGGATGTCGTAGACGGCGCCGTCCGCGGCCGGGCGGACCTGTCCGTCGATATACAACCCGGTTGTGACGAGCTGATCCATGTTGCTCATACTGGGCCTCCTCCGGGTGGCGGTGCAGGATGGAGCCCGGGTCGTCGGTCGGGTGCACGCCCCGAGAAACCTTGTGCCGGCCTTTCCGCACGTCGCCCCTGCGGTGTCTCCTTCCCGGTGTCTCCTCCGGGCGCGGGCACACTTGCGAAGCGGGAATTGGACCGCGAATCCATTCATGTCTGTCCACGGTACGCGTGAAGGATTTCGATTTCCCAGCGCTCGGCGGCCAGCTCCTGCGCAGCTTCCTCAGTATCCTCGACGAAAACTCCGTCTCGCGCACCGTCGAGCGACAAGCATGAAACTTGCAGGGTACGTGTCTTCCTCGAACATGAATGGTCTTGCGGCGCACCCTTCGGAAACCACAAAATCTGGGGCCGGATTGTCCACTGCCTGAAAACAGGCCGTTCACCGCCTCGAACTGGCCAAATTCGCTCTTTAATCGAATCGACAGGGCGCATACCCGTGTCCAGTCATGGGGGGAAGCTCTGCGCACGATACTTCGACAGCGCGAATATCTAGCCAGTTCGACGTTTTATGAAGCAAGGTAACGGTAAGTCCATTGAAATATCGTCCTGAAATTGATGGCCTTCGCACGGTCGCGGTGGTCCCGGTTATTCTTTTTCACGCCGGCGCCGCACCGTTCAGCGGCGGCTTCATCGGGGTCGATGTCTTCTTTGTGATCTCGGGCTACCTGATCACCACGATCCTGATCGACGAGCTCGAAGGCGGGCGCTTCAGCATCATCAATTTCTACGAACGGCGCGCCCGGCGGATCTTGCCGGCGCTGTTCTTCGTGATGCTGTGCACGCTGCCCTTCGCCTGGGCCTGGATGCTGCCAAGCCAGATGAAGGATTTCGCGCAAAGCCTTTTTGCGGTCTCGATTTTCAGCTCCAACTTTCTGTTCTGGAAGACCTCGGGCTATTTCGCGGCGGCGGCAGACGATAAGCCGTTCCTGCATACCTGGAGCCTCGCCGTCGAGGAGCAATACTACGTGTTGTTCCCGATCTTCCTGTTCCTCGCCTGGCGGTTCGGGCGAAACCGCGTGTTCTGGATGGTCGCGTTCTTTGCCGGCGTCTCGCTGCTCATCAGCGAATGGGGCTGGCGCAACGAGCCCAAGGCCAACTTCTTTTTGTTCCCGACCCGCGCCTGGGAGCTTTTCGCGGGCTCGATCGCGGCCTTCGTCATCAAGAGCCACGGGATCCGGACCAACCAGATCCTGTCGGGCGTCGGCCTTCTGGCGATCCTTTATTCGGTCTTCTTCTACACCGAGGCCACGCCCTTCCCGAGCGTCTACGCGTTCTTGCCGGTCGGCGGGTCGGTGCTGATCGTGTTGTTCGCGACCCGCGACACCATCGCGGGCCGGATCCTCGGCACCCGCCCCTTCGTGGCGATCGGCCTCATCAGCTACTCGGCCTACCTCTGGCACCAGCCCTTGTTCGCCTTCGCGCGGATCCGGCTGACCGAGGCGCCGAGCTTCACGCTCATGATGTTCCTCTCGGCGATGGCGTTGGTGCTGGCCGCGTTCAGCTGGAAATTCGTCGAGCGGCCCTTCCGTCTCAAGGCGGTCACCAGCCGGCGATTGATCTTCAGCGGGTCGCTCGTCGGTATCGTGGTGTTCGTCGCGCTCGGGCTTGCCGGCAATGCGCTCAACCCGCGGTTCGAGCAATACTGGCTGGCCAGGCAGCCCGAGAACGTGCGCGCCACCTACGTGGTGCTGGCGCGCGCCAACCCCGAGCTCAGCAACTGGGGCGCCGACGAATTTGGCAATCAGAACCTCTCCGAGTGCCGGTTCAATGCCCGCAACCCGACCGAAGAGGTCCAGGCCCGCCTGTTTGCTTGCGCTGAAGAGCACGGGCCGGGCGTGCTGATCCTGGGCGACAGCCACGCGATGGACCTCTACGGCGTGGTCGCCTCGCGGTTCGAAGAACTCCCGTTCATCGTCGGCATCACCCAAGGCGGCTGCCGGGTTTTCGACTGGGAACCGGAATGCCACTACGACGACACGGCTGCGTTTGTCGCGGAACACCCGGAGGTTTTCGGCAAGGTCATCTTCGAACAGGCCGGCGTGTTCCTGCTGCAAGAAGAGGACGGCACCAAGGGCTCGCGCGAGATGTTCAGCAAGCTCAGGCTCACCCAGCCCGTCGCGCATATCGAGCCGGATCTCGAACATATCGCCGTCGCGGTCGACTACGTCACAGCACTCAGCCAGTCTGTGCCGGTGCTGTGGTTCCTGCCCCGCGCGGAGCCCCACATCGGCACCAACTACGTGTTGCGCAATGGCTGCGAGGGGACCTACTTCTTCCGCGACAAGCAATACGAGCTGTTCGAAAACCTCGAGTTGGTGATCGCCGCTGCCGTGGATTCAGCCGGGGCCGAACAGCTCACCTGGGTGTCGCAGAACGATCTGTTTGGCTTTGACCTGACAAAAGATTACATGACCTGCGATGACATCTACTGGAGCGACGGCGATCATTTTTCCGAGATCGGGGAAGTGCTTTTCGGCGCGCGTCTGCCGGATGAATTCGTGGAATTTTGAGGATTTGATCCGGCGGGCAGGTCATGTGGCGCCCACCGGATTCACTTGTTTCTGTCTTTGGTTTGGCCACATTCGGCCGTTTTCGCTTCGTATTGTCCACGAAACAGACTTGACCGGACCCCGGGAGCCATCCCGCGCCGCAGGGGTGAGGTGGGACCGAAATTGGAGGATTGCACGTGCGTGACGTCGCATCGCAGGTGGCCGCTATTGCTGGTGAGTACGGGGATACGCCCGCGGTCATGGATGCAACCGACCGGGTAAGCTACGCAGAGTTCGAGACCTGGACGAACGACCTCGCGAACCGGATCACCGCTGAGATCGGCATGGACCAACGGGTCTGCCTGGTCGTCGCCGGGTTCGACACCCAGGGGATCGTCGGGATGTTTGCGACCTTGAAGACGCCGCATATCTTTCTGGCGCTCGACCGCGAAAACCTGCCCGCCAATATCGCCGCAATCGCGGCGCAGCTCGAGGCGGGCGCCGTCGTCTATTCCGATTCTGCGCAGGAGGGGGTGCGCGCCGCAGGGCTCACGATACCGCTGATATCGGTCGGCCCCCGGCCCGAAGGACCGGTTACGGCCCCCGCACCGCTCACCGATCTCACCCGGACCACACTCTACAAGCGAACCTCCGGCTCGACCGGGGGCGCCAAGACGGCGGCCCACACCGTCGAAGGCATTCTTGGCGACGCCATTCCGGGGGCGAAAATCCTCGATCTCTCGCCGGGTGCGAAGCTCACGGTGGCCTCCACATTCGACGCCGCCCTGACAAGTGCGGCGACCCTGCGCTGCATCCTGTCCGGCGCCACGCTGTTGCCGGTGGACCTGCGGTTCGAGAGCCCCAGGAAGGCCGTCGACCGTCTGATCGAAGCCGGCCTCACCCATGTCTATAACACGCCAACCGCGCTCCGCCTTCTGTGCCGCGGCCTGCCCGAGGGTGGTATCTTCCCCGAGTTGCGCAGCATCCTCCTGGGCGGCGAGAAGACAACGATGGCGGATGTGCGCCTGCTCGCGCACTCGACCCCGCCCGACGCCAAGCTCAGGGCAACTTTCGCCTCGACCGAGACACAGCTTGTGGCCCATACGTCGGTGCCCCTCGCGGGAGATATCGGGCATGAGCATTTCGCCGAGATGCATGTGGCGGACGGCGTCAGGATCGACATCCTCGACGACGCCGGCAACCCGAGACCGGCTGGCGAGCTTGGCCATGTGCGGGTGACCTCGAAAATGATTACCCTCGGCTATCAGGGCGACGTGGACCCGGCGCAAGCGGCAAAGGTCAGCGCGAACGCCGACGGCACCCGCTCCTACATGACCGACGACATGGGCTACCTGACGCCCGAGGGAAAAATCGTGCTCACCTCGCGTGCCGGGCGCGAGATCAAGATCCGGGGGCGGCGTGTCGACCTTGGTGAGCTGGAAGCCTGGCTTTTGGCGCAGGACGACATCGCCGAGGCCGCGGTGGTGGCGCAGCCCATCGGCCATGACGGCGGTCCGCGGCTCGCGGCCTTCATCAAGGGCGAGCCCGGTTTCGACGGCACGTCCGATTTGCGCAAACGGATGAAGGCGGAGTTGATCGCCTCGATGCAGCCCACGGCCATCGTGGTGATGGAAGACCTGCCGCGCACGCCGAACCAGAAGATCAACCGCCGCGCGCTCGAGAGCGATCTTTCGCATCTCGAAGCGGACGGCGGTGAGACGCTGGAGGCCGAGGGCCTGCTCGGGCAGGTGGCAAAGATCTGGGCCGGCGTGTTGAACCGCGCGGTCACCGGGCCCGAGAAGGATTTCTTCGACCTCGGCGGCGACAGCATCGCGGCCACGATCACGGCTGTGCAGATGGAAGAGGCGCTCGGCCTGCCGGTCGACAGCGGGTTCGTCTACCGCTACCCGGTGCTGGCGGAGCAGGTTGCCGCGCTCGAGCAGATGGAAGGCGGCACGGATGTGCTCGCCGACCGCTTGTTGGTGCCGCTGACCATTCCCGGGCCCGAACCGGCGAAGACGCCGCAGCGGGTGTTTCTGATCTCGGGTGCCGGCGGGCATGTCTTTCCGTTTGCGCCGGTCGCGCGGGAGCTGCAGAAAGATTGGGAGATCCTCGGTATTCTTCATCCCGGCATCCTCGACACCGAACCGGCACTGGGCAGCATTTCGGCGTACGCCGACCGCATGGGCAAGGCGATCCGCGCGAGCCAGCCGGAGGGGCCCTATTTCATTGTCGGCTATTCCTTCGGGGCGGCCGTCGCGCATGAGATCGGCAGGCGGCTTGCGGCAGCGGGCGAAACGGTCGGAGTCGTGCTCGTCGATCTGCAACTGCTGCAGATCGCCACATTGCGGTACAAGGCGTGGTTTGCGCGCGAAAAGATCGAGCAGACCTTCCGCCGCGACGAAAACGAGGGCGCAAAAAAGGGATTCCTGGAGGCCCCGAACCTCGACGCGGTCGAAAAGGCGAAGCTGTCGATCTCGATCCGCAACATGGCCCGGATCCTCAACCGCTACCGCCCGGAAAAAACCGCGGCGCCGACCGTGGTCATCACCGCCGGGGTGAAGGACGAGCCCTATGAGGCAGAGGATCTCGGCTGGAGCAAGGTGGCCCCATTGGTGAAGGTCACGACCACGCCCGGCAACCATCTTGAGATGTTCAAGGATCAATACATGGAAGGGTTCGCCCGGCTGCTCGACGAGTGCTTGGCGCTTCTGGCGAAAGAAACCTGTGCGAAACACGAATGACCTCTGCCGCGGCCCGGACGGTCCGCACATCGAACCGGCCCCGGCGGCGACCCCTGACGGGACGCCGTCGCAAGTGAAGAAATCGGGATGCCAGGACACCTCGGCGTCGCAGCCGGGCACTGGCTCTGCGCCCCCGGTGATCGGTCTGGCTGGAAAGCTCCCGATGCCGCGGGTCGACGTGATTGCGGCGGGAGAACTCGACGCGGGGCTGGAGCGGACCTGGCGTGCCTTGCAGGCGGCCGACCCGGACCTCACGAGCCCGTTTTTTGCGCCAGACTTCTGCCGGATCGTCGGGCAGGTGCGCGACGACGTGCGCATCGCGGTGATCTCGGGTGAGGGCGGGCCGGTCGGCTTTTTCCCCTACCACCGCCAGCGTTCCGGGCGCCTCGCCCCGCTGGCGGGCCAGATCTCCGACTATCACGGGATCATCGGCACCGACGGCGGGCTCGGCGCCACCGCGCTGCTCACGGCACTGAAGGCGCAGGCCTTCGATTTCAACCATGTGCCGGGCACGCAAACGGGGTTGTGCGACCACGCCCACCTTCACACCACATCGCCGGTGATCGATCTCTCGGAGGGGTTCGAGACCTGGCGCCAGGAGCGGCGGGCGCAGGGCTCGGCGATCAAGAATGCCGAACGCAAGGGCCGCAAGCTGGGACGCGAAGTGGGCGCGTTGCGCTTCGTTGCCAACGAGACCGATCCGGCCGTTTGGGGCAAGCTGCTTGCGTGGAAACGCGCGGCCCTCGATGCCATCGGCGTGCCGTTCATCCTCGACCGTCCCTGGGCGGGTGCGGTGATCGACCGTGTCCGCGCGGCCGACGCCCCGGATTTTGGCGGCATGACCTCCACGCTCTGGGCCGGCGACGAGCTGGTTGCGGTGAATTTCTCGATGCGGACGGACACCACGATCCACAGCTGGTTTCCCACTTACAACCCAGGTTTCGAGCGCCATTCGCCGGGTCTCACCCTGCTCATGGAAACCCTGCGCCATGCCAGTGAGGCGGGGTTTGGCGAGCTTGACCTCGGGCGCGGGTCGGAGCGTTACAAGAGCGAGTTCGCCAACGGCGCGCGGGCTTTGTGCGAAGGCTCCATCGAACGCGGACTGAGCCCGCTCGGGCTCACCCGCAAATTGCGCAAGGCGGCGCAGGCGGTGGCGGGAAAGACCGGCAAGGTCGAGCAGGCGGAGACGGTCCGGCGCGTGGGCAACCGACTGCTCTCGGCGGGCCGTATCTTTTGAGCCGGCGCGGCGCGCGGTCCGGGATGATGCAAGGCAGGGGGACCGACCGGTGAAAAGCCCGACAATCTGTGCTACGAACTTGAACCCGGACAATGGTCGCGGTGATCGTTGTGATCGCGGTGTGATCTGGTCCGCGATCTTCAAAATGGAAACAAAACACTGCCCCATTCCAGCCGCCTTGGCCGGGCTTACTGCAGGCCGAATGTTCGGATGACGGTAGAGTGGGCGCGCGGCAAGAGCCGTCGGAATGGGTGAGAGGCAATCATGGGTATCGCGATAGGCGTAGTACTTGATCAGGCGGATACGCCCGGTCCGGGTGTACGCAGGTTCGTCAAGGCAGTCGTGCAAGACCCGCGGTTCGAGCTCTGCCTCGTCACCGCAGCGCCCGCGGCGGCCGGTAGGCGCCCCGCTCTTGTCGACAAGGCGCTCGGGCTGGAGGCGCGAGCGTTTCCCGCACCGGACCAGGCCCCGACCGATATGCCCCAGATCGCGCCACTGCCCGAAACCCTGCCGGCGGGCTGTGACGTTCTTGTCGACTTCAGCCATACCGACGCGGCGCTCGCGCTCGCGGGCGCGGCGCGCGACGGGGTCTGGCGGCTCAGCGCCTATGCCCCCGGTGCCGGCCTTGCCGAAGCCCGCGACCGTGCGCCTTTCACCGAGGTGACCCTCACCAAGCACCTGCCGGGGCAGGCGCCGCAACCGGCCTCCACCGCGCGTTACGACACCAAGTTCCTCGCCACCCGCAACGTCGCACTGATCCGCGAAAAGTCGGTCCAGCTGGTCATCCAGGCGCTCGCGCGCCTCGCGCTCAGCGGCGCGGACGAGGCGACGCCGGACCCGCTCCCCGACCCGCTGCCCGACCCGCTGCCCGCCGCGCTGCCCGAGAGGGCCCCCTTCGCTGCCGGCGATCTGCCCGGCTACGGATTGCGCACGGTGAGCGAACTGGCGACCCGGACGCTCAACGCCGTAGGCGAGCGGATCGGGCGCCGTCCGGGGATGTTCGAGCTTCGGCTCGGTCACGGCGACGGGCTCAACTTCGACCCCGCGTCCGGTGTCACCCTCACCCCGCCCGCAGGCACCTACTGGGCCGATCCGTTCCTGTTCGAACGCGACGGTGTGCTCTATCTGTTCTACGAGGTATATGACTACGAGACCCGGCGCGGCCATCTCGATGTGGGCCGCATCGAGGGCGACCGGCTTGAGCCGCTCGGGACCGCACTGAAGCAGCCCCACCATTTGTCCTACCCGTTCGTCTTTCATTGGAACGGCGAGATCTGGATGATCCCCGAAACCCATGCCGCGCAGCGCCTCGAGCTCTGGCGCGCGACGACTTTTCCGACCGGCTGGGAGCTTTCCGCGACCGCCTTCGAGGGCGTCTCGATGGCCGATACGGTGGTCTTCGAGCGCCGCGGCCAATGGTGGATGTTCAGCAATATCTGCGATGACAGTTTCGGCGATCATGGCGCCGAGTTGCATCTGTTCCGGATCGATGGGCCCATGCTCGGCAGGATCGAGCCGCACCCGTTGAACCCGGTGGTGATCGACACCACCACGGCGCGGGGCGGTGGCCGGGTATTCGAACAGGACGGGAAACTCTACCGCACCAGTCAGGACAATTCGCACGGGCTCTACGGGTTCGGGCTAAACGTCATGGAGATTACCCGGCTCGACATGGACGGTTACGCGGAGCGCCGGGTGCGCCATATCACCGGCGATTTCGACGACGCGATCATGGCCTGTCACCACATGGACGCGGCGGCGGGCCGGTTTGTGATCGATGTCCGGCGCCGGGTTCTGGGCGCGCCGAAGCCGACAGGGTAAACCGGGGGTTCCCGGGCGCAAAAGGCGTTTTCAAACGCCTTGCCAAGCGGGTTCGAACCCGCTTGCGCCCCGCCCGGCGTCGCCGTCTCTCATTACTTGGTCGGTCGTGGAGCAGGCCACCTCACAAAGCCACATTGCGCAACGTCTCATCCGTGATGAGGTGGACCGGCCGACGCGCGCGAGGCCCCTGATGACCACATCAACACAGGGCAACGCGGCAGGCCGCGGGGCCGTCACGTCTGACCTCGCCCGGGTCTTCGGGAGCCCCTACGGTGTGGGCAGCACCAGCGTGCGGCGGCGCAGGAACAAGATCATCAGCGCGAGCCAGGCGAGGCCAACCGCGGCAAGGCAGAGCACAAGCCCGACAACCTCGCCGAGCGCCTCCAGCGGCGTGGCGGTGGCAAGGATCACGGCGGCGGTCGCGGCGGTGATGACCAGCCCGGGCGCGAAGGTGCGCAGGAAGTCGGCAAACGTCAGGCGCAGCACGCGCACCATGGCCCAGAGCGCGACGGTTGCGACCAGGACCGAGCTCACCAGATGCGCCCAGGCGGCCGGCTCGGCGCCGTGACGGGCGAAGATCATCAAGAGCAGCAGCAATATGCCGGCCCCGAATAGCCGGATGAAAAACTGGGTGCGGCCGTGTCCGGTCGTCATCAGCGTCGGCTCGAGGAGCCCGCCGAGAAACACGACCGCGCGCGAGGCCGTGAGGATCACCACGACCCCCGCTGCCGGCAGCCAGGTCTCGTCGAGCACCGTCACCACCAGCGGTTCGGCGAGCAGCGCGACGGTGGCGCTGAGCGGCCAGAGGATGGCGGCGGCGATCGCCATATTTTCGATCCAGGCGGTGCGCAAGGCGTCGATCCCGTCTGCGTCCTTCTCGATCCGGGTGAACCGCGACCAGGTGAGAATGCCGAGCGGCTGGAGCACGAGATCGGAGGCGGTAATGGCGATCCGCGCGCCGCCGCGGTAGGCGCCGACCATGGCCGGGTTGGCGAAGGCGCCGAGGATGATGTCGGTGCCATACATCTGGAAATTGTGCACGATGGACGAGCCCCAGAGCGGCACCGCGGTCTTCGCGGCATCGCCGGTGGTGTCGCGGTGGAAGCCGAACCGGGGCAGGCGGCGCACCAGCCCGCCGGTGAACATCAGGCCGACCATTACCGAGACATAGCGTGGGACGATCAGCGCGGCGATCTGGTAACCCATCTGCAGCATCACGATGGTGGCGGTGAGCGCGCTGGCCTCGGCGGCGAGTACGTACAGGCTTGCCGCCCGCACCCGCTGTGCGCGCACCAGTTGCGCCTCCCACCAGGCTTGTGGGGTGATAAGGAAAGGAAGCGGGGCCATAACGAGCAGGGTCAGGCCCTTGACGGTGTCTGCCCCCCCGGCGATGAACCCGAACAGCACGATGGCAAGGGCGCTGGCGGCGCCGACACCGGCGTTGAGCCAGAAGATCGTATCGCAGTCGCGCTCGAAGTTTTTCGAGCGCAGCAGCGCCTGGTAGAAGCCGGTGAAGACGAAGGTGTTGCCGATCACCACCCAGGCCCAGGCGAGCGCATAGGTGCCGAAGATCTCGAGCTCGAGATAGCGCGAGGCGATGGCGACGGCGACGAAGGATATGACCTGCCCGAAAATCCGCGAGGCGACGCCGACGACATAGGGCTCTTTGAGGCTCTTCAACATGCCCGACATCCGGTCCTTACCCTGCGCGCCGCGGCGGTGACCGGTCCAGGAAGGACCAGCGTGCGCGGCCGGTTCAAATTGCTGGTGCCGCGGCCCTCGGGCGCTCGGTTCCGAGACGGAAGCGACCTGTTTGCGAGCTGTGCCGCCGACGGTTCGAGCGCCGCTGGACGCGGGACCGTGCTACGATGCGATCGTGTCCATTTCAAGCAGGCTTGATGACGGTTTGCCGCCCCGTGTTTCTTGGCCCCGGCCCTGTGGCCCGGACTGGGCGCGCGGTGGCTTGCGGGCGCCGGCGTGTCCGGCGGGACGGTTGAAAGGGTGCAGACGCGGATCATCGGGTTCCGGCTGGCGCTAGTCCGCAACCGCTGCGGTCTGCACGCTGATACCGTGCCGGAGCAGCACTTCCGCCATGCCACGCCGGAACGCGTGCTCGTCGAAGGACCGCGCATGCCGCACCAGCGCCGCGGGGTCGAGTCGGTCGAGCCCCTCCGCCTCGAAGGTTTCCACCGCCTCGATCATCGCGTCGACGCTTTGTTCTTGGAACAAGAGCCCGGTCTCGCGGTCGATGACCGTGTCGAGCGCGCCGCCGCGTCCGTAGGCGATCACCGGGCGCCCGGCCGCCATCGCTTCGACGGGGACGAGGCCGAAATCCTCCTCACCCGGGAAGATCAGCGCCTTGGCCCTGGCCATGTAGCTCTTGACCTCGTCGAAGGGGAGCTTGCCGAGCAGGCGGACGTTGTCCTTCGCCCCCGCGGCCAGTTTCTTCGCCGTCGCATCAGGGCCGCCGATAATGTAGAAAGGCTTGCCCAACCGGTTGAAAGCCTCGATGGCGAGATCGGCCCGCTTGTAGGGCGCAAGCTCGCCGAGCCAGAGGTAGAAGTCGCCGCGCTCTTCGGGCGCGACCGGGGCGAACGCCTCGACCGGGACCGGCGGATGCACCACCACCGCGTCGCGGCGCCAGTATTTCTCGATCCGGGTCGCCACATGGGTGGAGTTGGCGACGAACGTGTCGACCCGCGCGGCGCTGGTCACGTCCCAGCCCCGCAGCCGGTGGGCGAGGCGCGGCAACATGGCTTTGGACAGCAGCCCGGCGCTGTCGCGGTAGACATGGTACTGGTCCCACAGATACCGCATCGGCGAGTGGCAGTAGCAGATATGCGGCATGTCCGGCGGCGCGATCACGCCCTTCGCGGGGCCGGATTCGCTCGACAGCACGAGGTCGTAGCCCGTGAGGTCGATCTCCTCGAGCGCGCGCGGCATCAACGGCAGATATTTCTGGTAAAGCTTCGTGGCGAAAGGCAGTTTTCCGACCGAAGTGGTCCGCACGGTCTTCGACCGGATCAGATCGCTGACCGAGGCGGGATCATAAGCATGGGTATAGATGTCGGCCTGCGGAAACATCCGCAAAAGCGCTTCCAGCACCTTTTCGCCGCCGCGCATCCCGACCAGCCAGTAGTGGATGATGGCGACCCGGGGCTGCTGGCGCTGATGACGAAGATGCCGCGCTGCGGGCGGCACGGCATCGGGAAGCGTGGTCATCGGAACCTTGTCCTCGTTACTTCGCGTAGGCGGCATAGGTCCCCCCGCTGGAGTTTTCGGTGTATTTCGGGTCGGCGCGGTTGAGCACGATCCCGGCCACACCGAGACGCATGGCCGCCAGCGCCTCCAGCCCTTCGGCGACCGCCTGGCGCGGGGTCTTGTCCCAGCGCACCACATAGACGATGCTGTCGGCCACCCGGGCCAGCACCAGCCCGTCGGCCACTTCGAGAAGCGGCGGGCTGTCGATGATGACCACGTCATAGACGGCCTTCAGCTCGTCCATCATCGGCGCGAGCCAGTCGGTGCTCAGCTCGTCGGCGGCTTCGACGCTGTGGTGGGCGGTGGGCAGCACGTTGATACCCAGTTCTTCGTCGGTCAGGATCGCTTCGTCCAGCGCGCAGCGTTCGAGCACAAAATCCGCAAGATCGTGTTCCGGCGTCCAGCCGAAGTTTTTCACCAGCGACGAGCAGCGCAGATCGCCGTCGACCACGACGACTTCCTTGCCGGCCAGCACGGCCATCTCGGCGAGGGCCATCGCCACCATCGACTTGCCTTCGCCGGGGCGCGACGAGGCGACCATGATGACCTGCTTGTCGAAGCCGCCGCGGCGCATGAGCAGCACAGTCTTGAGCTGGCGCATCCGCTCACCGAAGACGGTGTTCGACTTGCCGCGCAGGTTGGTGATGAGCCGGCGCATGTCGCGGCCGCGCATCCGGGGCAGGGTGGCCAGCACCCGGTGCCCGGTCTGGGCCTCGATCTCGCGCCGCGTACGGTACGTCGAGCGGGTCATTTCCATGAACACGGCGGCGATGATCGCGACCGTGAGGCCGAGCAACCCGCCGAAGGCGCCGAGCAGTTTCGGCCTTGGCGCGGTCGGCGCTTCCGGCACCGGGGCGCGGTCGATCACCCGGGCTTCCGGCAGTTGCAGCTTGTCCTGGCCGGTGGCGGAGCTGAGGCGCGCCAGCAGGGTCTCGTAGTATTGCCGCGCGGCCGCGGCTTCAAGCTCGAGCTGGCGCAGGCCGACGGTGTTGCCCGAGATGCCCGCGAGCTGGTCTTCGAGCTGCTGCACCGAGACGGCGAGCGAGTCCATGCGCGATTGCGCCACGATCACGTCGCCCGCGCGCTGTTCGATGACCCTGCGGGCCTCAAGCTCGAGCTGGGCGTCGATGCCTTCGAGCTGGTCGAGCAGGCGCACCCGTTGCGGGTGGTCGGGGCCGAAACTGCGGGCCCATTCGTCGTCCTTGCGCTGGGCTTCCAGCCGGTCCGAGAGCAGGTTTTCGAGCATCGGCGAGGTCACGGCCATGGCAAGGCCCTGGGCCCCCTCGCGGGCGAGCACGGCTTCGAGCTGGTCATAGGTGGCCTGGGCGGCCGCCAGCCCGGCGCGGGCGACGGCAAGCTCGCTGGTCAGGTTGCCGAGCTGCTGGTTGGCGTTGTCGTAGCTCGACCCTTCGGCCTGAAGGCTCTGGGCGCGGGCTGCGATGAGCGCGGTCTCGGTGCGTTGCACGTCGAGCTGGGCGTCGGCGACCAGTTCCTGGATCCAGATCGTCGCCTGGCGCACGCTGTCGCGGCGGCTGGAAAGCTCCTGATCGATGTAGGTATCGGCGATGCCGTTGGCGACGGCGGCGACGAGTTCGGCATCGTTGCCGTCGAACCGGATCATCACCACGAAGCTTTCCGCCTCGCGCTGGACGCGCAGGTTTTCGCGGATCTGGTCGATCAGTGAGGCGACCCGGTTCTCGCGGGTATTGTCGGTGCGCGGCTGGTCGTAGTAGAGGCTCTCGAGCCGGTTGAGGCCGATCTGGTCGAGCAGATTGCCCAAAAGGGTGTTCGACCGCATCACCGACATTTCCGAGAAGATCTCAGGCTCGGTCACCTCCACACTCGACACCACCGCGTCGGTCTGGCTGACTTGCACGTTGCGCGGTGCAAGGATGACCTTGGAATAGGCGGTGTAGACCGGCTCCATCAGGTTGGCGGTGAAATAGGCCAGCGCGCCGAACAGCAGCATGAGGCCGACGATCAGCAGGCGGCGGCCGAAGATCGCACGCAACAGACCGCGCACATCGACGCGGTCGGCATCCGCCGTCTGCGTCGTCACGCGGGCTGGAATGGGCGAATGCACATCCATCCTGGACACTCAGTTGCCTCCTTGCGCCTCGGCGCGTTCACATCAGGTGATAATCTCGGGTCCGCCGGTGCGGCCGGCACGGTCCGGCGGCGCCTCCGGCGCACCGACCCGGCCGGAGTATGACGCTGAAACGCGTCCCCTCCAGCCGGGTGTCATGCTTGCCGCCCCCCAGCGGTCGTTACCCTCACCACCTTCACTCGTCACCCTGCACCCGTTTCCCTCTTCCAGATGCGGTGGTTCTTCGCGTTCTGTCAATCATTTATGGTTTTCTGGCCGATTTCGGACGTTCCTTGGAAACAATGCCAAATGCCCGGAATCAACTGGCTTTATGACGGCAACATTGTGGCGAGATCATGGCTGTCGCGCGGGGGGGGGCGCCCGAGACTGATTCCCCCGTCGCGGCGCGTGACAACCCGGTGGCGGCGCCGGCGAGGGCGAAGATGAAAAGGCCGAGGTCGGGGGTCGAATGGGTCAGCACGGCCGACGACAGCATCGCGAAGACACCGGCCTTGGCCCCGCGGATGGACCCATGGCGCGCGTCGCCGGCAGGTCCGGGCGGGCTCAGCAGGAAAGCGGTGAGGAAGGCCACGAACAACGCCGTGCCGAGCGCGCCGATCGAGCCGAGGCAGGCGATCAGCCAGTTCGAGGCGCGCACCGAGCCGAGGCCGGCGCCGAGCCCCCAGGTGTCGCGAAAATTGGTGAGCGCCTGGGTGTTCCAGCTCATCCGTTCGACGCCCGAGTCCGATTCCATCTTGTCGAACAATATGTCGTCGAAAAAGGCGGTGACGGGCTCGACCATCTGGTAGCTCGCGGTCGCGCCGACCGCGGCGAACCAGAGCAGCAGCGCCCCTGCCACCGTCACAGCGACCGACCGGCGCTCGGCTTCGGGCCGCAGGAACCGGAAGAAGTTGAAGATCGCAAAGCCGATCAGGAAGACGACGAGCGACAGATAGGCCGAAGACGAAGTCGAGCGCAGCACCGCGATGCTCGCCATGGCGAGCATCCATGGTGCCGCGCGTGAGCGGTGCATGCTCAGCCAGTATTGCAGCCAGAACCCGAACAGACCGAGCGAGAAGAAGCCGAAGCTCGACGCCTCGGGGAAACCGCCGATCATCCGCTTCAGGCCCGCCATCGTGTCGGTCACGCGGATGGTGTAGTTGGCGGTGCGGATGAACTCGAGCAGATTGTCGAGGCCGGCGGCATAGGTGAGGACGTCGATCCAGCCCATCGCGAAATGCACCGAGGTGGCGACGATCATCGCCACGACGAGCGAGCCCGCCTCGGCGGCACGGCGAAAGGCGGTGGCGAGGCCGATGAACACGAGATAGCCCAGCATCAGCCGAAAAAGCTGGGTGATGTTACCCGCCGAGGGGCCCAGCGGGTTGCGCACGATCGTATCGCGGCTTTCGTCGCGGGCGATCGAGAAGACCTCGGTGAGGCCGGCAAAGAACCGTGGCGCGAAGATCGCCGAGAAGGCCGAGACCACGATCACCAGCGTCAGGAAAAACCCCGGCTGCCAGGGGCGCACGCTGCCGATCAGGCTCGAACCGGCGCCCGGCGTGAGAATGAGGATCACGAACATCGCCACCGCGGCGAGGTCGGCCACGATGATCGAGGCGCCGCCGAGGGCGGGCAGGTTGAACGCCGCCGCGGCTCCGAAGGGCAGCAGCGCAAAAAACACCCAGGCCCCGCGGCGTGCGCCGAGGACCAGGAGCAGGACGATCGCCACGAAGGCGATCGGGGTACTGGGAACGAACTGCAAACCGGGCCCTTCTTGACATCTTGCCCCTACCTGCCGCAAACGCACGTCGCTGTGAAGCCCGGTTGCGAAGGGAGCGCGGCTCGGGCAGTCTCGCTTCGGTGTCGGGTTTTGGAGGGTATCATGCGTGTCAACTGGGTCATCGGGTTTGTTCTGGCCGCGTCCGGTGCGGTCGCGGAGCCTGCACGGGGGCCGGAGTTGCAGGCGGCGTCGAATTTCGGCCAGACCTGGAACGAGGTGGTGTTCGACACAGCCCAGGCCGAGGGGATCACCGCCCTGCGCGACGAGATCCACTGGGATTTTGCCGAGCGGGACGGCGGTTACGTGTTCGATCACGAGATCCTGACGTACCCCGAGTTGATGGCCGAGGCCGGCATGAAGCTCACCCTGATCGCTGTCGGCGAGCACCCCGACCACGATGCGGGCGCGACCCCCTACACGGCCCCGGCGATTGCGGCTTTCGCGGATTTCTTCGCCGAAACGGCGCAGCGTTTCCGCGCCGTCGATGCGGTCGAGGTGGGCAACGAGATGAACAGCGAGAGCTTCACCGAAGGTCCCGCGCGCGAGGCCGACATCGAGGGCCGCGCGGGCTACTACGCGGCCCTCCTGGAGGCCACCCACGCCGCCGTGCGGGCCGCGCGCCCCGAGCTCAGGATCCTCGGTGGGGCGGCCCATTCGATACCGTTGGCCTGGTTCGGCGCATTGTCGGCGGACGGGGCCGGGGCCTGGATGGACAGCATCGCGCTGCATCCCTACACCACCGCGCCGGAACAGTTTCGCCGCCAGATCGCGCTCTTGCGCGCGGTGCCGGGGTTTGAAACCCTGCCGATCGAGGTCACCGAGATCGGGACGGTCGAGCCGGCCAAGGCACAGGCGTTGTTGATGAAAACCTATTGCCAGGCCGCACTCGCCGGGGCGACCAATGTCACCTGGTATCCGCTCAGCCCCCGCGGCGACGGCTACGTCCCGCTGCTCGAAGACGACGGATCGGTCACCCCGGTGGGCCGCACATGGCAGATGATCCAGGCCGAATTGCAGGGGCTTGAGGTCACCGATGCCGCGCCGGACCCGTTCACCTATGCCTGCCGGTTCGGGGACCGGGCGCTGGTGATCTGGGGCGCGGAGCGGGCGTTGGTGCCGGAAGATCCGGCGCTGTCGGTGCGCGACCTCTCCGGCCAACCCGTCGCGCAGCCCCGTCTCAGCCCCGACAGGCCGCTCGTGGTGCTCTCCGACGGGCCCGCCCCGCGGCTGGGCGAAAACCTGCGCCTCGGGCCGCAGCTCGTGGTCGCCGACAGCTTCGACCAATTCGCCTATCCCGGCGGTGAGGCTGGCGGGTTTCACCGTTTCGTCCGTGTCGGCGGCGAGGTGGTGCCCTTTATCCTCGGGCCCGGTCAGCAGACCGGCGGCGTGCCCTGGACCCCGTATCTCACCACCGCGCGCGACGGCTCGCTCAGCATGGATGCGGAATACCTGCAGCCCTCGATGTGGAACGGCGTCGCGGCCGAGATCGTCCATGCCTTTACCGCGCCGGAGGCTATGGTGCTTTCGGTCGAGGCCCGGGTTGCGCCGACGCCGGAGAGCTCCGACGGCGTCGTGATCTCGTTTCGCCACAACGACGCGCAGCTTGCCGCAACGACCGTGCGCGACGCGACGGGCGTGACCCTCCCCGGGGTCGCGCTCGCGGCCGGCGACGTGCTGGAAATCGTCGTCGGCCCCGGACCCGAGCCGAATGGCGACGACAGCAACTACCGGTTCACGTTGCGGCGGGTCGAGTAGGGGCAGGCTGGCGCACACAGGGGCGCAGGCCGACCGTTTCCGCGGCGTCTCATAGAAGCCAGTTTCCTAGGAAACCGATCCCCTTGGTGAAGTGAAAACCCTATGGATATCAGTGACTTGCCTACGCCCCGACGTCAACGCTCCAGTAACCTCCTCGACCCCGTCCACCAGCTTTGGCCGGCTCGCCCGGTGGCGCGCAGACCCCGGGAACGGGTGTTCCGCCGCCATCCCTCGGGCCGGATGACAATGCGGCTGCGTTCCTTGGTCGTCACCATTCGGGGCCCGGCAACACCCTGTTGCCCGATTTTGACTGGCCCTCGTGCGGCTTTTGCGCGATCTGTGTGCGCGACCGAACCAGGTGCCGTGTGTGAGAGATCGTGTGAGAGATCCTGTGGGGGAGCCAATGGATAAACGCCGCATTGTCGTCGTGAACGACGACAGCGTCGCGCGCGGCGGCACCGCGGTGCTCGCTGTCATGTCGGCCAAGGCGCTGGCCGACCGCGGGCACGAGGTGATCTGGCTGTGCGGCGATGAGGGGGCCAATCCGGAGCTTGTCGCGCATGGCATCGAGGTGGTCGCGCTCGGTTCCCGACCGTTGTTGGACTTGCCGGCCAAACGCGCGCTCGTCGAGGGGGTGCACAACCGGGCGGCCGCGCGGCTGATGGCCGATTTCGTGGCTCGCCGCGACACATCCGACACGCTCTATCACGTCCACAGCTGGGCGCAGATCTTCTCGCCCGCGATCTTTCAGGGCCTGAGGCCCGTCGCCCGGCGCACCCTGCTCCACGCGCACGACATGTTTCTCGCCTGCCCGAACGGCGTCTACATGGATTACCAAAAGAACCGGGCCTGTACCCGGGTGCCCAATTCCTTCGACTGCATCACCACCCATTGCGACAAGCGCAGCTACGGCCAGAAGCTCTGGCGGGTGGCCCGCGCAGCGCGGGTGCACGCGGCGCTGGGCACGCTCGACGGCTGGGGCGGGATCATCGCGATCCACCCGGGGATGAAGGAGAAGCTTGGTCGTGCCGGATACCGCGCCGAGCGGCTGTTCACGGTGCGCAACCCGGTCGTTGCGTTCTCGCAGGACCGCATCCGCGCGGAAGACAACAGAGCGCTTCTCTATGTCGGACGCCTGGAGGCCGACAAGGGGGTGGGCGAAGTGGCGGCCGCGGCGGCGCGCGCGAACGTCCCGCTTATCGCGGTTGGGGAGGGGCCGATGCGGGCAGAGCTGGAGGCGCGCTATCCACAGGCCGAGCTGGCCGGCTGGGTCGACAAGGCGGGGATCGGGGCCTATGCCGCGCGCGCCCGCGCCCTGGTCATGCCCTCGCGCCATCCCGAGCCCTTCGCGCTGGTCATCGCCGAGGCGGCGGCCAGCGGCCTGCCGGTGCTCGCCTCCGACACCGCGGCGATGGCCGGTGAAGTGGAGGACGCCAGGCTCGGCTTCGCGTTCGACGTGTTCGACCCTGCGAGTTTCGACGCGGCGGTGGCCCGGATCATGGACCTGCCGGACGATGAGGTTCAGGCGATGAGCGCGCGCGGCTATTCCGGTGAAGCGGCGCTCGGCAACACCCGTGAGGGCTGGATCGACGGGCTGGAGGCGGAATACGCCCGGGTCCTGGCCGAAATCCGGGCCTGAAACCCGCTCAGAGGTCGAGGATCCGGTCGGGCGAGACCTTTCCGCGCAGAAGATCGGCGAGGGCGATCAGGTTGCCCTTCAACCGGCCGCGGAAATCGACATAGGGCGGCGGCCGAACCGAATGCGTCAGGTTGGAGAGCATGTTGCGTGAGGTCATCTCGAGCACATGCCAGATCGTCATCGAGCCCTTGCGCAGCAGATAGACCGGGTTGGCGATCTGCGAATAGCCGAGCCGGACCCCCGGGGTGCGCCCGGTCTTGGTGCCGAGATGCACGCCGCGCATGGCGCCGGATTTCACCAGCGTGCCGTATTGGGCAATGCGGCGCGAGAAATCCACGTCTTCGAGCCAGGAGTAGAGCGGCAGGTCCTCGTCGAACCACAACTCGTAAGCCGCCACGACCGACACCCGGAAGGCGATATTGCAGCCATAGCCCGAATGGGCGGGCGCGCGCGTGTCGGGCAGGCTGTCGGTGTTGAGCTCTGCGAGCAGCGCGCGCCCCTGTTCGTGGCTGTAGCCGGGGCCGCGAATGCCGTCGGCGAGCACCGTCCCGGTGGCCAGCACCACCTCGGCGTCGTCCTGGAAGACCGCGAGGGTCTTTTGAAGGTAGTCCGGCGCCATCAGGAAATCGTCGTCCAGCATCAGCACGATGTCGTCGGGGTTGAGCTCTTCGAAAACCCGGTTGCGCTGGGCCGTCGCGCTCTTGCGCCCCATCACCACCTCGACCGGGAAGGGCAGCGTCTCGATGTCGAGATCGCCGATGTCCTCCGGGAAGGCAAGGCTCAGGATCAGGAGGTCCGGTAACCGGTCCTGAAGCGCGATCGCGCGCACGGTGTCGGGCAGGATCTGCGCCCGGCCGGTGGAGGGGATCGCCACCACCAGGCGGAAGCCGCCGCTGGGTTCCGGCAAACCACGGACAATGGGCCCCGCGGGGCCCAGGTTGTCGCGGTTGCGGTCGGGCAGGTCGCCGGCCCGGCCGGTCCAATCCGCATCCCTAACGTTCTTCATCATGTCGTGTGGCTCTTGGCTGTGGAGCGAACAGGTGGGTCAGCTCGCACCCTCTTGTGTCAAAACCACGGCGAAGGTCTTCAGCACAATGCGGAAATCGTCGAGGAGTGTCGCATTGCGCACATAGTCGACGTCCAGCGCGACCCGTTCGTCGTAGCTCACAAGATTGCGGCCACCGACCTGCCACGCCCCGGTGATCCCCGGACGCACCGCGCAGTAGTCGGCGAAATGATGGCCGTAGCGCTGCGCCTCGTCGCCGATGATCGGGCGCGGGCCGACGATCGACATGTCGCCTTTCAGCACGTTCCAGAACTGCGGCAGCTCGTCGAGCGAGGTCTTGCGCAGGAACCGGCCGACCGGATGGATGCGCGGGTCGTCGGTGAGCTTCTGGTCACGTTCCCACTCGATGCGGGCGGCGGGGTCGGTGTCGAGCAATTCCGCGAGCACCTCGGCGCTGTCGACGCGCATCGAGCGGAACTTGACGCAGTAAAACGGCTTGCCGTTCTGTCCTATGCGCTTGTGCTTGTAGAACACCGGACCGCGGTCGCCAAAGCGGTTCGCGATCGCGATTGCCGCCAACACGGGCGCAAGCGTAAAAAGCGCGAAAGCGGCAAACACCTTGTCGAATACAAGCTTGCCGAACGAAATATCCCGGACCCTGGCCCTCGGCGCCGGACGGCCAACGCGTACAGCTTCTCCGGTCGGGAGCGGTCCCGCTTCAAAAGTCATGTCTATCCCCCTAGTACACACACCACACCAATCGCAAATTAGTCCGGTTTCTGCCCGGTGTCTGCCATATCGGTGCCCAATTTCTGCCTAAATCACGGAAACGTTTTGTTCATGGTATTTTTGCCAAGATAATTCCCCCCAAAATGTTCGATTGTCCGGTAATTGGAGACAACTGCCAACCCTCAAGGTGCACTTGGCACCTGTCAGCTCGGTTGCCACGCCGAGATTCGGCCAAAACGGAGGGGTCACTTGTACGATTCGGTCATGATTCGCACCCGATCCTCCCCGTTCCGCGAGGGCGGAAGATGGTGGCAAACGGCTGGGCGCGCGCCCGAGTGGCCCCCCGCCCACCGCCCGAGCGCCCGTGCCACCATCCGTCGCCCGGATACGTCGTTCGGCGCGTTCACGGGCCGGGCGTCGGGACCCGCACTCATCCGTCCGTCCCGGCCGCCGCGCACCCGGTTGGTCCGCAAGAGCGGCCCGCGGCCTGTGCGTCAACTTCCGCATACGCTATTGTGCGCCGCCTGGCAGACCCCCGGGGCGGGCGTCGTTTCTCGGCATGTCACTCGGACGTTTGCAGACACGGACCAGTGGCCAATGTGGGCCCATGTTTTTGCCCAGTCATGGACATTCGCGCGGGTAATGCGCTGCCAGCCGCCCGATTGTTTCCGTACGGGAAACAAATGTCGGGGCGCACAACCCCTGTTTCCCGGTGTGTCACGACGGCGTGCCATGGCGCGTGGCATCATCGGACGGCGCCGTCCGAAGGCGCACGACCCGCGCCACCGCCGCCACCGCTGCCATCGACGGACCGCGCGGCCGGATGTCCGGCTTGTCCGGGGGCCGTGCCTGCGCTGCGCCGCTCCGGCGCCGCCGCGGCCCGACATGGCGGCTAACCGAGGGGCGCAAATCACCCTAAATGACCATTCCGCCACAATAATATCCGGTCGCAACCTCGACTTGGCCCGATTCCCCACTATCGTGCAGCGCAGAACATCCTTCCCACGAAGGGTGCGGAAAAGGAGGGCCCATGGTGCATGACATCCGGATCGTGACCGAAGCCGAGTTGCGCCGGGCGGTCACGATGGATCTCGACACGGTCGAGGTGGTCGAACGGGCCTTCGCCGCCCTCGCCACCGGCGGTGTCTCGATGCCGCCGACCCTGTCGATGCCGTTCGCCGGCGGGGAAGGCGCGGTCGATGTGGAGACCGCCCTGATCGACGGGTTGCAAAGCTACGCGGTCAAGATCCTTTCCGGCTTGCGCGACACGCCCGACCTTCGACGCCCCGGCCGCGATGGGCTCGTCGTCCAGTTTTCGGCCGAGACCGGGGCGGTCGAGGCCGTCTTCCTCGACAATGGCTATCTCACCGACCTGCGCACCGCCGCGGCGGGCGCCGTCGCCGCCCGTTACCTCGCGCCCGAGGACGTGACCACGGCGGGTGTGATCGGGGCCGGGCCCCAGGCCAGCCTGCAGATCAAGGCGGCGCGCCTGGTCCGGTCCTTCGAGCGGGTGTTGGTCTATGGCCGCAACCCGCACAATGCCGCTGCCTGCGCGGCGGACCTGGCCGCGAGTCTCGACGTGGAGGTCGAGGTGACGACCGACCCGGAAGTTCTGGTGAAGCGGTCGCAACTCGTGGTCACCGCAACCTCGGAACAGGCCCCGGTGCTGAAGGCCGCCTGGCTGCACAAGGAACTGCATGTCACCGCCGTCGGGACGGATCAGCTCAACAGAAACGAGATCGAAGCCGCGGGCCTCGTCCGCGCCGATCTCTACGTCTGCGACCGGGTCGATCAATGCGCGACCGCGGGCGAATTGCGTGCCGCCCGGGAGGCTGGGCTGTTCACGGACGAGGCCCCGCCGGAGCTTGGCGACATCGTCACAGGCCGCCGTCCGGGCCGCCGCTCGCCGGCGGAAATCACCATCTGCGATCTTGCCGGAACCGGGGCGCAGGACACCGCCATCGCCGCGCACGCGGCCGACCTAATCAGCGAAACCGGTACGGTCATCCGCGCCTAGCATCGGCCGCAGCCGCCGATCTCGCGAGGGGCCGATCCGCTCTCGCACCGACCGGGCAGGCCGGGGGCTGCCGCCGCCAACGTCGGTCCGGCCAAGCCCACCTTTGTCGTGGAAGCGCTCTGCGGGAGGTTGCCATTGGTGTGGCATTGGAGACGGGTGGAAAGCCCCGGGTATTCGACAACAATGCGTGGTGAGGGTGGGATTGTTTCCAAATTAGAACCAATCCCACCGCCCGCTAGTTCTCCCGGAACGCGCGCTGCATCGAATCCGTCACCGGCTTCATGATGTATTGCAGGAAGGTGCGCTCTGCGGTCTGGATCATTACCTGCACCGGCATGCCCGGGACCGGCGCGAAACCGGACACCCGATCGAGCTCGGAAGTCGGGATCTGGATCCGCGCGATGTAGACCTCCTGATCCTCGATGCCGTCCTGGACGATCGCGTCGGCGGACAGGTAAAAGACATTGCCGTTCAGAACCGGGGTGGTGCGCCGGTTGAGCGCCGTCAGCATCACGCCCGCGGGCTGGCCGACCTTGACCGCGTCGATGTCGGTGCGCGCGATCATCGTCTCGATGATGAGCGGCACGTCGGTCGGCAACACTTCGGCGATCACCTTGCCGGCCTCGATCACCCCACCGACGCTCGAATAATTGAGCCGGACGACAGTGCCCGAAACCGGGGCCTCGATCACAACCCGCCGCAGGATCGACTGCGCATCGCGTTCCTTTTCGCGCACGGTGTCGAGCTCGGCCTGAACGCTTTCGAGCTCGTCGAGCGCAGCCTGGCGGTAGGTGTCGAGCACCTGGCGTTTCTGGGCGTCGTATTTGGCCATCATTTCCAGCGTTTCGGCAATCTCGGCCTCCATCCGGCCGAACTGGCCTTCCGCTTCGGCAAGCGCCCGGTCCAAGGCGTTCAACTCGGACCGGCGGATCAGCCCCTTGGCAAGGAGTTGGGCCTTCGAGGTGCGATCCTCCGACAACAGCGCGATCTGGCGCGCGAGCGCATCGCGCTGCGCCTCGTAGCCGCGCATGCGCTGCTGCATCACCGCGACATTTCGCTCGATCAGATCAATGTCGTTTTCAAGTTGCGAGCGGGCGACGGTGAAGGAGAGGAGCTGGTTGTCGAGGATGGTGGCAACCTCGGGATCGATCCGGCTCTCCATGAGGTGTACGGGGAAAAGCAGCTCGGGCTCGGCTTCGTATTCCGCAAGGATCCGCGCCTCCATCGCTTCGAGTCGGACCCGGCGCAGGAACAGGGCCCGCTGGGTGGCGAGCGCCGAAGTCTCGTCGAGCCGGATCATCGGCTGGCCGGTGACAACCCGGTCGCCTTCGGAGACACTGAGATCGGCGATGATCCCGCCTTCAAGATGCTGAACCAGCTTGTTGCGCCCGGTCGCGACGAAGGAGCCGGGCGACATTATCGCGGCGGCAAGCGGGGCGGTGACCGCCCAGGTGCCGAAACCGCCAAAGGCGGCGAGAATGATTATCAGCCCGGCAATCACGTGATAGCGCACCCGGCGCGGCACATTGGCATCCCAGCTCTCGGCCGGGGCCGGTGCCGCCGGTGCCAGGGCGGTCGGGACGGGGAGGGCAGTCTGGGCGTTCATGCGATTGCTCCCTGTGTTTCGGCGGCTGCGCCGGCGGCGGACCCCGCGGCGGCGACCACATCGGCCTTGGCCTTGGCGGCGGCGAGACGGGCGGCCTTGGCCTGCTTCATCTTCTGAAGCTCCGCGAGCACCTGGTCGCGCCAGCCGAACATGGAGATATTGCCGTTGTTGAGCGCCATGATCTTATCGACGGCGGTGAGCAGGGCCGGTTTCTGGGTGATGACAACCGCAGTGATGCCATTGGCCCGCGCGTGGCCGAGCGCGCGCACCAGCGCCTGGTCGCCATTGGTGTCGAGGTTCGAGTTGGGCTCGTCGAGCAGGAGGAACCTGGGGTTTCCGAAGAAGGCACGGGCCAGGCCGATGCGTTGCTTCTGGCCGCCCGAGAGCGGCGTGCCGTCGGCGGCCACCACCGTCTCATAGCCCTGCGGCAGCGAGGCAATCATCTCGTGGACATCCGCGAGCACGGCGGCACGGTGGATCTGTTCGTCGGTCGCCTCGGACCGCATCCGGGCGATGTTGTCCTTGATCGTGCCGGGGAAGAGCTGCACGTCCTGCGGCAGGTAGCCGACGATCTCGCCGAGCTGGCGCGGCTCCCAGTTGCGCAGGTCCATGAGATCGAGCCGCACCGCGCCCGAAGTCGGCATCAGCGAGCCCACCAGCATCTTGCCGAGCGTCGTCTTGCCGGCGCCGGAGTTGCCGATCACCGCAAGGCTTTCGCCCGCGCCAAGGCTGAATGTGAGCGCGTTCAGCACGACGTGCTTGGTGCCCTGGGGCACGTAGAGCAGCCGCTCGACATCGAGCCGGCCCTCCGGGTTGGGCAGGCGCAGCTTGTCGTTGCGCTTCGCCGAACGGGCGAGCAGCGCCGACACACGGTCATAGGCCCCGCGTGCCATGAGGAAGCTGTTCCAGCCCTCGATCGCGCCTTCGATGGGCGCGAGCGCACGGCCTGCGACGATCGAGGCGGCGATCACCATACCGCCGGTAAGCTCGCCCTGCAGCGCCAGCCAGGCGCCCCAGCCGAGCATCCCGATCTGGGCGAGCAGGCGGAAGAAGCGCGAGAGCGCGGCTGTCATGATGTTGCGGTCCTGGGCTTGCACCTGGGCGGTCAGCGAGCCGACCATGTCGGCGCCCCAGATCCGCACCGCCTCGGGGATCATCGCCATGGCGTTGATGATCTGGCTGTTGCGCGACATCGACTCGAGGTGAAGATTGGCCCGCGTCTGGGCGACGTTGGCGGCCTTGAACCCTTCAGAGGTGATCCTCTGGTTGATCCAGGCGAACAGCGCGAGGATCAGCGCCGTGGTGATCACGATGGCGCCGAGCTGCGGATGGATCAGGAAGATCGCGAGCAGGAACATTGGCGTGAAGGGCACGTCGAGGAACGAGAGCAGCGTGCCCGAGACGAGGAAGGCGCGCATCGAATTGAGATCGCCCAGCACCTGGTATTCGCGTCCGTTGGAATGCAGAGAGGCCTGCGCGGCGGCCGACAGCACCGGACCGCCGAGGCTGGCCGAGACATCGACTGCTGTGCGCATCAGCACGAAGCGCCTGAGCGCGTCGAGCATGGATTGCACCGCAATCGCGCCGACCACGACGATGGTGAGCATCGCCAACGTGTCGGTCGAGCGCGAGGTGAGCACCCGATTGGAGATCTGAAACAAATAGATCGGCACCGCGAGGATCAGGATGTTGGTGCCCACGGTCATCAGCGCGACGAACACCATGTTGGCGCTGAGCCGGCGCCGGACCCGGGCCATGGTCTTGGTGTGGTCTTCCGGCTGCGTCCGTTGGTGAAAGCCGGGCGCCGTTGCGCCGTCCCCACCGCCTTGCACCCTCCCGGGGACTGCGGAATTCACCTTCGCGTCAATCGTTACCTGTGCGCCGGTCTGCGCCTTGCCCTTCCTGGTCGTCATGTCCCCACTCCCCTAATTGGCGACCCGGTCCCGGGCCGCCTGCCAGTTATTACGCGACAACGCCGCCCAGCGTGTCGAAGGTGCCCGAGCCGCCGCCGGTATCGACGATCACGTCGCCGCCGCCGGGTTCGATCCCTTGGCCGTCGTCGATCATGCCGTCCGCCAGGAACACCACCGCCTCGCTCGCGAGGTCAGATCCGGCGCCAGCCAGATCCAGTGGTGTGTCGTCGGTGTCGTACATGCCGGCCTGGTGGATCACCAAGTCGGAGAAGACACCGTCTGTCGCCATGATCGTGCTGTCGGTGCCGTGGATATCGAGGCTCGCCACGTTGGCGAGCAGGTTGTCGCCGGTCGCCACGTCGACCGGGTTGAAACCGTTGTCCTCGGCCATGTCCGCGAACAGCTGCACCGTGTCCGCATCCGCCAGGATGTTGATCTGTTCGAGCCGGTAGTCGAAAACCAGGTTGCCGCCGATCGTCAGCAAAAGCGGCACTTCCTTGCCGTCGAGCAGGCTTTCGCCCTTCAGCGCTTCGAAGTCGAGCTGGCCGCCGGCCATCGTGTCGAGCGCTTCGGCGGCGCTGTCGGAGACTTCCTCCGCGGCCGTGTCGATCCCGTGCCAGGTGACCTGGGCCTCGTTCCAGAGCAGGTTGCCCGAGGTGTTGATGTCGCCGCCGACACCGTCGCCATCGGCCACCAGGTCGTTGTCGAACAGGAGGTTCAACTGCGACATCGACACGAGGGTCTGCATGTCGCCGCCGACCAGGATCATGTCGAACCCGGTCTGGAATCCGAGCTGGTTCAGTACATCGAGCGAGACGTTGCCGCCGGTGCCGATCTCGACCTGGTAGAAGGTGGTCTCGAAAGTGATCATGTCGTTGTCGGTGACCAGGTTGAGCTGGATGACATGAGTGGTCAGAACCAGGTCGCCCTCGATCTCGGTGATCGCGAAGGCGATCGGGCCGCCGGTGCTTTCGGCCTCGCCCCGGGTCGCGCCTTCCCATGTCACGCTGGCGATGTTGTGGCCTTCGGAGGCCGGATCCTCGAAGGCGTGGTCGGTGCCGGTGCAGATCGCCTCGTCCGGCCCGACCAGCGTATCGCGATCGCTCATCACGTTGACCTGGCTGATGACCGTGAGCGATATCGCCTGACCGGCGACGGCGATCAACGGCGCATCGACGAGCGCGAGGCCGGACATGGCGGTGTTCATCAGGAGGTTGCCGCCGGCCTCGATCAGCTGTGTCGCATCCGACTGCGGGCCGGCGTCGTCGGGCCCGATCACGATCGTCCCGCTCACCACGCCGTCGCCGCCCGTGTTGCCGCCCGTGTCGCCGCCCGTGTTGCCGCCCGTGTTGCCGTCGTCGATCTCGTCACCGCCATCTTCGGGGCGCATGTCGCCGACATCGCCGACATCGCCGTCGTCGTCGCGATCTTCCAATGCTTGTTCGAGCGTGTCGGGCAGACTGTCCGCCTCGGCGCCATTGATGAGGATGCCGCTTTCGGGCAGCGTCCCGTCGGCCTGGCTGACAAGCGTGACGGTCGCCCCGTCCCGGGCCTGCGCCGGGTTGATGCCCGCGTAGGTCTCGCGCAGGGTCTCGATCCGCGCCGCCGTGTCTTCGATCTCGCGGCCGAGGGTGAAGTCGCCTGGCACGAGCGCATCGGCGGTGGCCGCAAGCGTCATGAGGCCGTCATTCAGCGCGGCGTCGGAGCGGCTGGCGGCGAGCTCCGGCGAAAGGTCCAGCGGTCGGGTGATCAGCAGATCGTTGTCCTGCATTGAATTCTGTTGATAGGCGAAAACGATCAAGCTGCCGGGCGCGTCGAAGTCGAATACCGGCGCCGGGAAACTCGCCGCGTAATACGGCAGACCGTCATTGAACTCGAATTCGACGGCGACCTCGGCAAAGGGCTCGAACAGGACCGGCAGCACCGGACCGACGTCTCTGGCGAAAACCTCCAGCGGCACCTGGTCGTCCTGTGGTGTCGGCTTCTGCGCGTCCCACTTGACACGGCCGGCGATATGCTTGTCGGGCATCAGCTCGGATTTTACGTGTATGTTGACCTCGAGCAGGGCACCGGGCTCCTCCTCGGGACGCTGCTGGGCGCGGAAGGCGTCGTAGTGCAGCCGGTAAAGCGACTGTTCTGCAACCTGATCGAATTGGCCGATAAAATGCGCGATGATCTCGGAATGTCTGTCTAGCATCGTTACCCCCTTTCAACCCGGTGCGCTCTGCGGCGCATCTTGTTCGTCCCGGGGTGCTCCGGGCCCGGCCTGGTTTGGTCGGACCCGGGGCGCCTGCGGCCCTGGCAAGCCGCAGGCAGTTTCGGCGAACCCCCGGGGACTGTGGGGCGGTGGGGGCACGCCATCTCTCTTTCGGGCGCAGAGCCCTCAGGCGAGGTCGTCGTCGCCGAAGCCCGCGCTATCCCCGACATTGCCGCCGACCACCGTGGTGTCGACCCAGTTGCCGAGAATGTTGGCCCCCATCACGACCGACTGGTCGATCGAGGCGGACATGTCGTCGAACGAAGACGAGGCATCCGCGGCCGGGGCGATCTCGAGCATGTCGTCGCCCGCGCCGTTCAGCCACGCCCCTGCGTCGGCGGTCGTCGCGTCGCCGCTGGCGCTCTGTGCGCCGCCGCCGCCCTCACCGGCTTCGTCACCGTTCACCTGAACGGTTACCGGGATGCCCTCGAGGCCGATATCGGCCGCGCCGGCGCCGACGCCGAGGCCCTGACCGGTCGTCACGGTGTCGGTGCCGGAGGCGTCCGGCGCCTGGCTGATCGCCCCGCCGTTGTTGAACTGCGGGTTGCTCAGCGTGTCGTTGTCGACCAGCGAGTTCTGCCCGGCAAAGACGAGCCCGGTGTCATTTCCTGCGCCGTCCAGGGCGCCGTCCATGATCCCGCTGAGATCGATGTCGTCACCGGGATCGTAGTCGATCGTGCTGCCGCCGGTTGCCGTGAACACGTCGCCGACCGTTGCGCCATCGTTGAAGTCGAGATCGACCATGTCGTCGTCCGACGGATCCAACCCGGTGAGGCCGAGATCGATGTCCACATCGACAGTGGTGGCGTTCAGGTTGGCGTTGGCATTGAGGTTGGCGTTGCCGTTCAGGTTGCCGTTGGCGTTCAGGTTGCCGTTGGCGTTGCCGTTGGCGTTGCCATTGCCGTTCAGGTTGCCGTTGGCGTTTCCGTTGGCGTTGCCATTGCCGTTCAGGTTGCCGTTGCCGTTCAGGTTGCCGTTCAGGCTCTCGGCATACTGCGCCTGATCCTGGGCCTGGAATTCAGACTGATCCTGACCCTGGCCCTGTTCCTGCAGTTCGGCCTGAGCCTGCAACTGGGCCTGCAGTTCGGCCTGAAGCTGGCCTTGACCTTGAACTTCGAGTTGTTCCTGATCTTGCGACGGGTCGCCGTTGTGGTGGTGATTTCCCCTACGTCCGGACATCGTTCTTCTCCAGTGTTAATGGTCCGATGCCGTCACTCATCTCGCAAACGGTTACAGTCGGACCGGTTTCATTGTTTGAGGTCTCCCCTCCACCCTTGATCGCTTCCGGATACGCCCCCCCAAGGCGTCCGCAGTATGGCTCGAACTCCAATGAGGCCGGACCCGGTAGCGGATTCAAAGGTCGCCGGGAGAATATCCCGACAAGAAAATGGTGCGCCGAATCCGGGTGCATTCACAGTCGCGAATTCGGGTGATCGCCGAATGGGGAGTCCCCGAAAGTTTGTTTTCGGTTTCGGGATAATCCTAACGATCTGGTAAAAACGTTTTCGAATAGACAATCGGGTGTATTCCGCCCGGTGTGCGCCCAGCTGCGGGTGTTGCATGAAAGACTCTGTGGAAAAGTCCAGTTTCCCGGGTGACCGCGCGCCATAGGCAGCCGTGGAGTCGGAGGCGCGGCGCGCCTGCTCGGCTTTACCAGGGCCCGTTGACCGGGTGCGGGTTCCTGGGCGGGCGCCCTGCGGCATTTTATCGCGATATTCGTGAGTGATTGATCTATCACGATAAAATAGTTACTATGACTTATATTCAAAAGGCTAGTTTGGTGTTATCATCAGGGTGATTTTGATCGAAGGGGTGTATTGAGTTTGATTTCGCGGGCAGTGGTGTGGTGTTGCTTTTCGCGAGAACGGGTTGAAGGTTTCGTTTTTTTTCGAGCGTGTTTTCCAGCGCTCACGGGGGTGGAAATGACTTATCACAATGTGGCCGCTACGGCCTCTTCATTCGTAGGCGGCGTTTACTTCATCGGGCCCAGCGCGGTGTTTTCCAGGGTTGCGCTGCGCACGGTGGAAAACGAGCTCGACGGCCCGACGCATCGGTTTCCCGACATGGACGCGTTACGCTTCGCGCGAATGACCAAAACCGGAAGCGTCAATCCCGCACATATGGTCGTGGTGCACGAAAGCAGCGCGCGGGCGCTTCTGAGCGCGCTGGAACAGGGCGCGGATTACCTGCCGAAACACCGGCTCGCGATCGCCTTCGAAAACGAGACGACCGCCTGTGCGCTGTTCGCCGACATCTGCGACGAACTCCTGCAATGGCGGGTGAGCCTGTTACCGATGAACACCAATGTCACCAACTGGGTGCGGCTCCTGCAGGTGATCCAGGCCGGGGGCCATTACGTGCCGCCGGAGCTGTTGCAGACGCGGGCGCAGGACCGGCTGGTCGAGGTGCGGCCAGGATTTGCGCATGACCGAGCCAACGACCCGGCGCCGGAAATCGCGCGCGCTTCCGAGACCCAC
>Ga0209121_10000174_pt1 | contig 66095 bp, 60 predicted proteins | sample Cruoilmetagenom3_FD_187292 | JGI IMG/M metagenome (GOLD analysis project Ga0209121, IMG submission 187292) | Oil polluted marine microbial communities from Coal Oil Point, Santa Barbara, California, USA - Sample 3 (SPAdes) (version 2) | ecosystem: Environmental > Aquatic > Marine > Oil seeps ...
AACACCGCAAGTTCGCCGCATAATGAAACCAACCAGATGAGCCAGATACTCTCTTAGTTTAAATAGCCTCTGGACCCAAAAACTCTGATGACGGACATGCACTTGCGGAAGTGGAAAGAAATACAAGCGATGTTGTGGAGCCTAGACGTGGCGTTTCTATAACTAGTGAGCGGGGAGATTATTTCGGGGCGGACTTTATTTTGTAGCAAAACGGGGTTTGCACCCTTAGTCCGGAACTAACCCGGCGTGTTGTTCATGGGGTTAATTTGAAGCGTCGTATACGTCTACAATAAAGATTTTCGTTGGAACTCGAAACCTAACAATTTAACTGCAATAAACCGCCTAACCGATGTGCAGGCAGAGAGTTATAGATGCGTTTTTGTTGGTCGCTGCTTTCAACTAGTTGGTATAATTCTATTCACTGTTTTTAACATCTATCTACATTTTGAATTCAGAACAATCAAACTGCGTTGAGTATTTGTTGCGCCACAACGCATCCTGAACAACGGCGACGACTTTTCGTTCAGTTGCGCTTTTAAGAATTTTCTCGAGTATATTCTCTGGCACAAGAACATGATGGGATGTTCCCGGTTCTAACGAAACTGGGCACCCATCATCAATATCGTAGTTTGATAGACTGGTGTGAACCCACACAACACGACGTGGCCATTGTTTGTACAGCCACAAGTGTGCAAATCGACTCCAAGGAGTGACACGCATGTACGGATACAACAAAGAAATATTGGATATATGTACGGTGTGCGAGGAAGGGTTTTGAATCGCAACGCTAACTCCGTGAACAAAATTATCTTCAACCTCGTCCATCCCAAGGATTAGTTTAACACGAATCCTCGAACTCGCTTTGCGAACGTTCCAAATGAAAACTGCCGATGAAAGTATTGCAGCATAAACCGAAAGAAACTTAGTTATATCCATATTCTTCCGAACCATCTGTCTGTTTTCACTAACATCCTGAGTAAAAATTTAGCAGAAAAAAACTTGCCAGCATAGGAAGATCGTTTATTTAGCTAGCAATAGTGTCTAATCCGTCGAAAGTTAAAAAGGCCCACACTGCAAAGTGCGGACCTCATTTTGTGGACCAATGTATTTATTGGCGGATATCACTATACCCCCCCGACGACGTCGCGACCCTTTTCAAATCATTGGTAGTGCTGCTTAGATCGACTCGTCGATCCAGCTTTTCAGGTTCGCCTTTGGCGCCGCACCGATTTTGTTCGAAACAACTTTGCCGCCGCTGAACATGAACAGCGCAGGAATGCCGCGAACACCCATCTGGCTAGGCGTGCCCGGGTTTTCGTCAACATTCACTTTGGCAATTTTGATTTTGCCTTCGTATTCGGCCGACAGTTCTTCCAGTGCTGGCCCGATCTGTTTACAAGGGCCACACCATTCCGCCCAGAAATCAACGATTACGGGAATGTCGGAATTTACGACTTCGGCTTCGAATGTCGCGTCTGTAACTTTAACGGTTGCCATGTGGCTTCTCCTGATCATACATTTAGGTTTCTGAATATAAACTAGATGTCCGACCGTGATGCGTCAAGAAGCGGCGGCGCGGTTCAGGGCTTCGTACGTAGTTTTTTCCGGTAATTCCATCAATTTTGCGCGATGTGTCCAAATTATCGCCGTTTTAACGGTTTTATCCGGATAAATCTGGGCCAAAGCGGCCGCATAGGCTCCCATTTGGCGCAGAATTGCTTCCGGAGTTTGCGCGGCATCTGTCGGAATTTCGCGGTTTGACTTGAAATCAATTGCAACGACTTCCCGATCCGAGACCACCAAACGGTCGATCCGCCCAAAGATTCTCGCGCCACCTAGTTCTGGTAAAGTTGCAGTTACCGGCACCTCAACTAAAACTTCCGGCGCAAAAGCAACCTGTAAGGATGCATCATTCAGAACCGCTGCAACTTCGGCAAACACCTCTTGGGCGAATTCGGGTGGCAACAGTTGGGCAGCCACCTCGGCACGATCGGCTACTGGAACCTCCGGTAAAACTTCCATCAGAAGATGCACAAAATTACCGCGCGCTTTGGCCGTATCCTCGTCGTCACCCTCGCCAGCCAGCGCATGCGCGCCACCCAGCTGTGAAGGCGAAAGCGGTTTTTCATCGCGCGCGGGGCTCGGCAATTTTTCCAACAAATGGGCGGGTAGGCTCGCATCCGCCGTAGCCGACGTAGCCACCTCACGGCCCGGTTCATCACTCCAGTTATGAGAAAGCACCAAGGCTTCGCCAGACAACCCCTCGGGGGGGGGCGCAACTTCAGCGCCACACGTCCGCATCGCTTCTTCGACACGTTGGAACCAACTATCCCCGCCAGTATCGGGCTTGCCCGCACCACAAACAATTAACCATTTTTCAGCCCGCGTCAGCGCCACGTACAGCAACCTCCGCATTTCTTCCCGAACCAGCTGCTTGCGCGCATCTTCGACGCCAATCATGGCTGCTGGAGAGGCTTCTTTCGCCGTTTTCCAGACAGGTAACCCATCAAGTGCCGCAACCTGCGGTGCGTGCTGCCCTTCTTGCCGTTTCGTCGTATCCGGCAGTATAACAATCGGTGCCTCCAACCCCTTCGCACCGTGCACCGTCATTACCCTGACACGATTACCAGCCGCATCCATCTGCCTTTTCACCTCAACATCATCCGAGGTAATCCAACCCAGAAATCCGGTCAAAAGCGGTGCTTCGACGCTTTCGTAGCGCAAAGATTGCGTTAACAGCTCGTCAATTCCGTCCTCGGCCTCATGTCCCAAACGTGCCACCAGACGCCGACGCCCGTCATTCCGCGTTAATATTTGTTCGAGCAAATCGTAAGGCCGCAATAAATCAGCCTGCGCCTGCAGCTTTTGCAGCGTTTCGTAAACGTCAGGCCATGCCTCGCGATGGCCCCACAGCGATTGCCACAAAGTCCCCGCCCGTCCATGCGCCAGTGTGTATATGTCCTGCTCGGTCATCCCGAACAAAGGCGAGCGTAACGCACACGCCAATGACAAATCATCTTCGGGTGTGGCCAGAAACTGCAACAACGCCAGCAGATCTTTGACCGCCATTTCCTCGACGATCTTCAGACGGTCCGCCCCTGCTACGGCAACACCGTGTGATTTCAATTTCTTTATGATCGCATGGAATAACGGGCCACGGCTTTGCACCAAGATCAAGAAGTCCCCCGCTGTAACCGCCCGCCCGTCGCCACCCGGCAAAATATGCTTACTATCGATCAACCGGGCAACCCGCGCGGCCACAGCTTCGGCCAGCATCAAACGCGGGTTGTCGGGCGTTTCGGAATCCACCGGCAAATACCAATCGGCATCCTCCGGCTTGTCGGATTTCTCCACGAACGGCCACAATTCGACACGCCCCGGCATGTCGTCTTTCACCGCCCGATGCAGAATTTCGCCCTCCAACCCTTCACGAGCATCGCCGGTAAAAACCTTGTCTACCACGGCCAAAACCGGCGTTGACGAACGGAAAGAGTACAGCAGCTCTGTCTGGTGCAACCTTTGTGCAACCTGAGAGAGCCGATCCAGGAAGAACGCCCGCATCGCCCCGAACGCCTGCGGATCGGCCCCCTGAAACGAATAAATCGACTGCTTTTCGTCCCCGACGACAAATATCGTCCGTGGCGTCTCGCGATCTTCGGCACCGGCGTGGAACTCTTCGGCCAATATCCGCACGATATCCCACTGTGCAGGCGAAGTATCCTGCGCCTCGTCGACCAGAATGTGATCGATCCCGCCATCCAGCCGATACAACACCCACGCCGCCATGTTGGACCGCCCCAGCAACCCACGCGTTTTCTGGATCAAATCCTCGAAATCCAGTTTTCCGAGCGCCGCTTTACGTTTGTCATACCGCCCCAGAAACTCGATAGCGAACCGGTGCAGCACCCGCGCCCGCTCCATCGCGGCGCGCCCCAGACGTTGGTCGCGCGCGACAACCATCCGGCCTTTCAACCGCTCCATAAACTCGTCAACCCACGGATGAGCGTTCTTTACGGCAACTGTCGGGAAACCGCGGGCTGATCGGGCTTTGCCTTCGGTTGTCAGAAACAGTTTTTCGTAAAGGTCCAGCGCTTCGCGCGGCGCGATAGTCTGATCGAACCTGATCTTATGGGCAAAGTCCTTGTCCTTCGCGCCACCCTCGGCCATCGCCTCGGACAGCCGTATGATTTCTGCGTCGCTGACACCTTGCATGACACCCGCCAGAATGCCCGCGTCGGTCAGCCCAACCTCGCAGCCCAGCGCATCCGCCAAACCGGACTCGTCAAACGCTGCTCCAAACGCTCCGCGCAGTTTCAGGATGTCGTCCAGCAACGTTTCGGTATCATCCCCCGTCAGATGCCACGCAATACCGTCGAAAGTCGCCTCCTCGTCGGCCGCAATTTCCTCCAGTATTTCGGCGCGCAACTGTTTGGCCTGCCGATCTTCCATCTCGACGAACTGTGGAGAGACCCCAGCCTCCAGTGGAAACCGCCGCAAAATTCCGCCACAAAACGAGTGGATGGTTTGAATCTTCAACCCTCCCGGCGTCTCTAGCGCCCGCGCAAATAATGTCCGTGCCAGACGCAACCTGTCGGCGTCCAACTCCACTTCACCAAGTTCTGCCAGCTTCTCGCGCAGATCTGCATCCGGCTCCATCGCCCAAGCACCCAGACTCTTGAACAACCGGTTCTGCATTTCGGCTGCGGCCGCCTTGGTATAGGTCAGGCACAGGATTTTCTGTGGTTCGCAACCGGCCAACAACAATCGCGCCACACGATTGGTTAACACCCGTGTTTTTCCAGAACCGGCATTCGCCGAAACCCATGTCGAACGGGTTGGCGCCGCCGCTTCGATCTGCGCGGCCGAGGCATTTTGTATCGCGTTCATTTCACCCGCCCCGTTTCAATCTCGTCACCGTCCTGCCATTCGCCATAGCGCGAGAGATGGTCATAATCGCTGGTATAGGCGATCCGCTCAGGTCGCAGACGCGCAGTGTAGCCCAAATCCTCGGTGCTGAACGCCTGAATCAATTCCTGCAATCTTTGCCAGAAATCACCAATCTCTTCATCGCTGAACTCAAGCGACAACTCCTTGCCGCCACCGCCCAAACCGATCAGTTCCAGATACGAAATTTTCGCCGCGGCGATATCCTCGAACCCTCCCGCCTGCGCGATAGCCCCCTCCAGCGGAAGTTGTACTGCAAATTTGTGCGCTTGTGGTTTCGACGGTAATCCACCGGACTTGTAGTCATAAATCGCAAAGCTTCCGTTTGGCAGCATGTCGATACGGTCGGCCTTGGCAGTTAGTTTGAAATCCACCCCCAGCCCCAGTGCTTTTCGACTACCGGTAGCCTCGATCGCCAAGGGTCGCGCCCGTTCGCGCCGCAGCCGTTCTCCCGCGACGAACCACCCTGATATCTTCTTAAGTCTCGCCAACCAAAGCCGCCGAATACTCGGCCAAGGGACCAGTTCGTCCAACACTTCCTGCGCTACCGCAACGAACACTTCTTCGGCATCATCTGGCAGACCGTCCTTCGTGCGTTCGACAAATACTTCCAACACACGGTGCAATGCCGTGCCCCTTTCCCGCGCATCCGGGTCTTTGCCGGGCGGATCAAGCGCCCGCAACTTCAGTACTTTCTCGACATAAATCGAGTATGGATCACGGATCAACGCCTCGATCCGCGTCACCGACAAGTTCTTCGGCCGCTCCGATACCGGCGGGCTTGGCGATGGACGCACCGCTGGTGCTATATCCTTTTCAGGCCGGTTCATCGCCTCGGACATCACCAGCAACGCATCGCCACGCTCGCGCATCCCTGCCAACGCGCCCTTACCCGTAGCGCCCAGCCCCTCCAGCAGGTTCAGCAACCGGATAACCCAGCGCGATGCCACCGTAGGTGACTCGCCGTCCCTTATGGACCTCGATATCACCACTTCGTTCGCGGCAATCGCTTGTTGAAAATCATGGGCCGACAGTCCGATTTGGCGCTCTGGCAGCGGTAGACCGATCTGCCGCCGCATATCACGACTCATCCACGGGTCCGGTTGCGGTGCCGAGGGCCATATCCCTTCGTTCAAGCCGCCCAGTATCACCAGATCCGCCGACTGTACCCGCGCCTCAAGTGTTCCCAAAATCGCAATGCCCGGGTGAGGCAGAAATGCCTCCTCCCGAACTTCCACGCCGTTCAATACTGACTGGAATAGCGCACGGTATTGCACGGCAGGGATGACGCCACCAAAGGCGGCCTCCTCGTTCAGCGCACCGAATGCAGCCAGCGCCGCCTCTCCGGCTTCTTTCTCCCAAAGCGGTCCAGTACCTTCCTCGTCCAACCCGCGCGACAGATTCTCAGCCGCGCTTCGATGTAACACTAACCAATCCGCCAAATCCATTTGCGGGGCCGCATCCAACAACGGGGTCAGTGATGCCCGAATGTCCGCGATCCAGTGCGCCTGCACTTCACCTACCGCAGAAGCCCAAGTTTCCAGCGTGTGCCAGTCAATAAACGGAGCCCCGCCACGCAACACCGCCAGTTCCAGCGCCCGCGCCATTTGCAAGTGCTCCGAACGTGCGTCCAAGCCACCACAGAGCGGATGCTTCAATATCGCCAACAGCCCCTCGGGTGTCAGCGGCATACCTGCCAACCCAATCAAGCGGCGCAAGAAGATACCGGGTGGGGTCAGTGGCAACGGACGCCCCGCAGAATCGTCCGGCTCGATATCCCAACGCTGCAAAACCGATGCGACACGACGGGCAAGAACGCGATCGGGCGTAACCAGCGCCGCCTTTTGCCCCGCCTCTGCCGCACCACGCAGACGAATAGCAATCGCTTCCGCCTCGGCGCGCGGGTTTGGCGCTTCGATCAAAGTCAAACCGCTGCAAGCCTCCGGCAGATCGGCGGTAAGCGAAGGCCCTTCGAGCAACCACTGGTCCGTCACTGGCGCGGGCCTCAGGGCCAGAGAAACCAAACGGTTTCGCGTCGGTTGGGCGGGCTTCGCTGCTTGCCACACTGGCGGCACCGCTGGAAATCCAACGCTCGCGGCCAAGTTACCAAAACCGAATTGCGGATGATCTGCCGCCGCTGACTTCCACGTCTCTACCGGCATATCATAGTCAAAACCGGGCAAAACGACTGCACCCTGTGGCAACCCTGCAACCGCCTGCATAAACAACGCCGTCGCCCCGCGAGAACCGGTTGAACCGGCCACAATGACCGGATGTTTTGGCGGTGCCATTTCCCATAACCGAGCGTACCCCAAAGCAACCAAGCGCTGCCGTTCCTCCGGATCGGGTGCCGCTTCGGGTTTATGATTGGTCCAGTAGTTCGCCAGGATTTCCAAAAACTGCTTTGAACGCTCCCAATGGTCCGACTGCCCGCCAACTTCGATTTCAGACAGCGCCTCCATCGCCAAACCCTCGCCCTGAAAACTGTCGAGCAAAGCGCCCAGACTATCCGCCAGATCAAACACCGCCGATTCGGGGGCAACGTCAGGTTGCTGGGCGATGAACGCCGCCACCAAACGTGCAAGTATCAGCTTTCGTCGAAGAACCGGAACCGGCGCAGCAAGCGGGATCGCCATATCGCGGGCCAAATCCGTGACCACCCGAATATCCGGCAACAACCGCGCCCCATTTTGCGACAGTAAGGCTTCAAGCCCCCGCGCCGAGCGTCGCGTATTAACGTAAATCACAACTCTGGCCAAAGCCTCTGGAGGTTGCCCCTCCAGCCGCTCCAACAACCCGTCCACAAACGCCCGCGAGAAATCCACCCCGAGGGGCAGTGCAAATACACGTGGCGATGATTGTGGTTCAAACAATTGACGTACCTTCAAAATCTCCGCCACCTGAATGGTTTTGCGGTCGCGTAATTCTTAAAAAATCTTACCCAGCCAGTCCCAATCGGCTCCGACGGTGATCAGTTCCAAAACCCGTACATCCGTTTCGGGATCCGGCATCGTAAACGTTAAATCCAGATGCCGCGAGGGCCGCGCAACGCCTAATCGATCCGGCCATTCTACCAGCGTAATCGCGGTTTCAAATGCGTCCTCAAGGCCAAGCTCAACCAACTCATCAACATGCGACAGACGGTATAAATCCGTATGCCAGACCTCTCCAGCCGATGTTTCATAAACTTGTACCAGTGTGAATGTCGGTGACGGCACATCCTCGACCGCTCCGTCTTTTGCCATTAACGCCTGAATAATCGAGCGCGCGAAATGGGTCTTGCCAGCCCCGACGGGACCCGCAAGCAAAAGGCAATCCCCGGCTGTCAGATGGTCCGAGAACGCCTCCGCCAATCGGGTGGCATCCTCAGCAGTTGCGAGTATTTTGGTATAATTCAAAAGCCCAGCCCAATCGAAACGGTTAGCCCCCGATTCTGGACGCTGAGGCGCGCAAAAACAAGCCCTGCTTTAGCCGCCGTTTTCCAGCTCGCGAATAGTTAGCGGAATGCTGAACAGCGCACTACTTAGCGAGATATCAGTGCTCAACGGACCAAGCCGGACTGTCGACTGCAATCCCGAGCCTTCCGTTACAATCCATTCCACCAGTGCCATCGGTTCGCGATCAAAAATCATCTTGATCGTGCCATTCCCCGGTTCGTCGGGATCAAACATGGTCAGATGAATCTCGGCACTGCTGGCTTCCAACAATTGAACGAACTTCGAACGCCTGATGTCGATTTCCGGTCGCGCAAGCAAGGACAACGGCGTGCTGTTTTGCGGATAGCGCTGCGGACCACGGTTCGACTTTCTGTCAAAAACCGCCAGAGCACTTCCATCCGCAACCAACAACGCTGGCGAGGGCGGATCGTATTCAAACCGCATCTTGCCGGGCTTTTTGAGATAGAACGTCCCCGCTACCGTAGAGCCATCGGCGCTTTCCTGTGTGAAGCGGGCGGTCACGGATTGCAGGCTGTTCAAATAAGCATTCAGCTCGTCAACAACAGCATTTTGGGCGCTGGCAAATGTGCCAAACGAGACCAACGAAAGGGCGCCTAGCGCCGTGATAAAAAAGCGTCTGTTCATAGGTTTAACATACACTCTACGTCTAGGTTTTCAAACCCGTCGTCGCACTATCGGCGGATAATGGCGACTACTGTATTTCAGGCACCAGAATTTCGCGTTTGCCCACGTGGTTGGCTTGGCTAACCACGCCATTGTCTTCCATCTCTTCGACGATCTTCGCGGCCTTGTTGTAGCCGATCGAAAGCTTGCGCTGGATATAAGACGTCGAGCACTTCCGGTCGCGCGCTACAATCTGCACCGCCTGATCGTAAAGTGCATCTTCACCACCTGTATTGCCTCCAAGACCCAACAGCGCGTCGACATTCGCCTCCGCCTCTCCCTCCGGTCCTTCGACAACGCCGGAAACATAGGTCGGCTCACCCTGAGCCTTAAGGAACTTCACAATTTCCTCGACCTCTTCGTCCGAAACGAACGGTCCGTGCACACGGGTAACTTTGCCGCCACCGGCCATATACAGCATGTCACCCATGCCCAGCAGTTGTTCCGCACCCATCTCGCCCAAAATCGTCCGGCTATCGATTTTCGAGGTCACCTGAAACGAAATCCGCGTCGGGAAGTTAGCCTTGATCGTGCCGGTAATCACGTCAACCGAAGGTCGCTGCGTCGCCATAATCAAGTGGATCCCCGAGGCACGCGCCATCTGCGCCAAGCGCATAATACAGGCCTCGATCTCCTTACCTGCCACCATCATCAAATCGGCCATCTCGTCGACGATGACAACAATGTACGGCATGGTTTCGGGTGTAAACTCCTCGGTCTCGAACACCGGTTCGCCGGTCGCGTCGTCAAATCCCGTCTGGATGGTACGTTTAAAACCCTCACCCTTGGCCAGCGCGTCCTTCACGCGGCCATTATATCCATCGATATTCCGCACGCCCATTTTGGACATCTTGCGATACCGCTCTTCCATTTCCGCCACAGCCCATTTCAGGGCAACCACGGCCTTTTTCGGGTCCGTTACAACAGGCGACAGCAGATGCGGAATGCCGTCGTAAACCGACAGCTCCAACATTTTCGGATCGACCATGATCATCCGGCATTCCTGTGGGCTGAGTGTATACAGCAGCGACAGGATCATCGTGTTGATCCCCACCGATTTACCCGAACCCGTCGTACCCGCAATCAACAAATGCGGCATCTTCGCGAGGTTGGCCACGATCGGCTCCCCGCCGATATCCTTGCCCAACGCCAACGGAAGCTGGTATTTGCTATCACCGTACTCCGCCGAAGAAATGATCTCGCGGAACAGCACCATCTCGCGATGGTCATTCGGCAGCTCGATCCCGATAACCGAACGGCCCGGAATAGTTGAAACACGCGCCGCAAGGGCTGACATCGAGCGCGCAATATCGTCCGCCAGACCGATAACACGGCTGGCCTTCAGCCCCGCAGTCGGCTCCAACTCGTACATTGTGACCACCGGACCGGGGCGCACTTTGACGATCTCGCCTTTAACGCCGTAATCCTCCAGCACGTTCTCCAGCATCCGCGCGTTTTCATTCAACGCCTCGTCACTCAGCGTATGCCGGACGATCTGCGTTGGATTTGCCAGATAGGAAAGCGGAGGTGTCTCGTACCCGTCCTCTTTCGGCTCCAGCGCCAAACTCGGCTGCTCTTCTTTGCGTGCCCGCGTCGATTTCGCAGTCTTCTTCGGCGTCGGGTGCTGCACGCGTGGCACAGGTTTGCTCAATATCATCGGCCCCGTATCAACGACTTCGTCACTGTCTTCCGGACGTTCAATTATCGCAGTGTCGCCTTCACGATGTACGCCGCCAAGCGCCGGCACCCCGCCTGTTTTGCGCGCACGCACGGCCGCCGAAATTCTGGCGCTTAGACGGTCGTCAACCTGAACGGATTCCCCTTCAACCACATCCGAAGAAATCCGTACCTCGCCAACCTCGCGCCGCTCCGCCGCTTCCGCCACCCGAACCCGCCGGTTTTCGCGTGCTTTCTTGGCGGTCTCCATACCTTTGACGCCAAGGAACGCCAGAACAGCATATATTCCGGCGGTAAACTTGACCGTAATCCAGCGCAGCCCGAAATAGGCCGACACGAACCCGCGCCACACGCCTTTGAAAAAGGTCTTATACTCCGACCAGCTCACACCTAGAACATGCGCGCCAAAAACAATCGTGAGCAGCGCCAGAACTACCGTCAAAACCTTCAGGCTAATATCCAGAGCCATCGGTATGATCGGCAATATAGCCCCCAGAACTATATCCCCGAGCTTACCGCCAAGACCGTATTCAAACCCCCAACCCGCTGGTGGAACATGTGTGGCCACAAACACCGCAGAAAGCGCAATTGCCAAAGGTGCAAAAATCGCCCGCCAGAGCGCACGCTCCTGTCCGCGATGGAAAACCAATCGGCCACCCCAAACAATAAAACTCAGCGCCACGCCATAACCAGCCCAGCCCAACGCCTTATGCAACGGGTCCGCTATGTATGATCCAACAACGCCCAAGGCATTTTCTGCCGCACGATCCGTCGCGGTCGAGAAGCTCGGGTCGGTTTCAGTGTAGGTCCACAGCAACGCCGCAAAGGCCAGCCCTACAAGAACCAGCAAGAACCCGAGCGCCTCGGAGCCACGCTTGCGCAACTTTGCCTCCGTCTTGGATTCCACCAGACGTTTTCTGCTTTTCGACTTACCGCGCGTTGCTGCCTTGGCCATACCTGAAACTATTCCCCCAAACCCATCTCGTGACCGAGATGGTCGCGGATCGCATAAAGCCCCCGCTCAATTTCTTTTTCGTCTGCTACCAAGGCTACTCGAAAATACTCGGCTCCCGGATTGCCACCACCCAAACGCGGATCGTTTGGACGCGACAGATATTCCCCGGGAAGAACCCTAACTCCGGCCTCTTTCCACAACTTCAAAGCGGCCGCTTCACCGTCCCCAGCCTTTAGCCACAGGAAAAATCCGGCTTGCGGGCTGTTGTATCCACCCAAGTTTCCCAGAATACGGTCCGAAATGTCAAATTTTCGTTGATAGAGCGTGCGATTTTTTACGACATGCCCCTCGTCCGACCACACCGCCGCGCTAACCATCTGGATTGGAAGCGGCACTGGCGCGCCTGTATAATTTCGCAATTGCTTCATCGCGGCGATGGAGTTTTTACCACCCGCCGCAAATCCGCTCCGTAGTCCGGGCAAGTTGGAACGCTTGGAAAGCGAATGGAAAACGACAACCCGTTCGGGGTCAGCATCCATCTCTTCCGCCGCCTTCAGCGCACCCGTTGGTGGCGTATCGCGGTAAATTTCGGAATAGCACTCGTCGGCAAAAACACGGAAATCGTGCTTTTCACCCAGCGCAATCAGGTCTTTCCAATAATCTTTGCTGGCCACCGCGCCCTGAGGGTTCGAAGGCGAACACATGTAGACAATCGCTGTGCGGTCCAACAAGCCCTTCGGAACCGACGCGAAATCCGGTAAGAAGCCGTTTTCTTCGGGCGCAGGTACAAACACGGGCTCAGCCCCGGCCGACAACGCCGCCACCATATAGCATTGGTAAAACGGGTTCGGCAGCAACACGACCGGCTTTTGCCCGTTCTTTTCCTCGGGACAGAGCGCAAGGGCGGCGTTGAACAACCCCTCCCGCGTGCCATTCAGGTTAAGAACGTTCTGGTCAGGGTCAACAGGTTTTAGGTCAAACCGGTTCTCCAACCACCGCGCAATCGCCCCGCGCAACCCAGGTGCGCCGTCGTTTGGCGGGTACTTATTGAAACCATCCGCATGGCGCAGCAGTAATTCCGGCACAAAGTCGGGAAACTTGTGCTTCGGCTCGCCGATCGACATATGCAAAACCTCGCCGCCCGCTGGATGTGGGTCCAGTAAAGCGCGCAAACGCGGGAAAGCATATTCCGGCAGGTTTGAAAACCGTTTGGGATACTGCATATCTGCCTCATACGGGGTCTAATCGCCCCTTATAGTGTTGAGTTTACAGCGAAGCTGCTCTCAGGTCCAGTGTCCACTGCGAAAGTTCGGAAGCCATCGTTTCCTCGCCTTTTACTTGACCAGATATCCGAATGCAGCATCGAGGCTCTCACGGTAACTTTCACCCGTGTCGAAAAACGCAACGTTGGCGGCAGCGGCCGCCTGTTTATCCATCACCGATATCTCGTGGTGGCGGATAATATGGTTACGCTGGTATTCCGCGCTCTCTCCCTTAAGCCAATTGTTAGCGATCGACGGGTATTCAAGCATGTCAGACAGTTTCTGCTCCCACGGCGTTTCTGGATACCCAAGCACACAACCCGTAACATCCGGTGCCTCATCCATCATCTTGCGGATAAACGCAGGGCGCAGATACACCCCCTCCAAGACATAAGGCATCCCGCAATAGCGGATATTCTCGACCATCGGTGCCAATACATTCTCTAGGTTGGCCGCGACCTCGACATCGTCCCGCTCATTTGCATACTCGCTGAAGCCCGCACCCCGCAGCCCCATCATAAGGACGTCAAGACTAAGATACGGGACTTTCTTCTCCTCCAGCAACCGAAGCGCGAGGGAAGTCTTTCCGCTTCGGCTCGCCCCTCCGATCAGATAAATCACCCGCGCACGACCTCTTCCATGGCCGCACCCAAACGCAGCAATTTTGCTTCGGCGAACGGTTCACATAACGCCGTGATCCCGCAGGTCGGTGTATCGGTTGGCAAAGTCAGCCCGCACAACCCCATCTGACTGCCGATACGTGTGTTGCGCAGGGCCAGCAGGTTTTCCTTGATGAAATAGTCATGGTCTGACAGCAGCCGCTCAATGTTAGGCGGCAAAATTGGCGACGAGGGGACGAGCACCGCGTCAAATCCGGCCGTTGCTTCAAGGTATGCTGCACGCAGCTGTCTTAGCCGCTGCCAGCTTTCGATAAACTCCACCGCCGAATATGCCGCGCCTGCACGGAAACGTTCACGCACGGGCGGGAACATCGCGTCGGGATTGGCTTCGATTTCGGTATGCCATTGGGCGTAGGCCTCGGAAGTGAACAAACACCCAGCCAAATCCATAGCCTCCGCAACCTCGGAGATTTCACCGCGAACAATTTCGGCACCCGCTGCTTGCAGACGCGCGACGGCAGCTTCAAAAGCAGCCAAAGGCTCGGGCCGGCAATCCGGCAATGCAACCGTTTCGAGCACCAAAAACCGTTTGCCCGTGACGGTGGCGCCCGACAAGTCGGGCGCGGGTTCGCCAGCCATAACCGCTGTCAGCTCCGCGGCGTCTTCCACCGAACGGCATAACGGACCGACGGTATCGAAACTCTCGCAGAGCGGCACGACCCCCTCGGTCGACAAGTATCCAAGTGTTGTTTTCAACCCGACCATATCATTCCAGACCGACGGCAATCGCACCGAGCCACCTGTGTCCGACCCGATTCCCGCCGCAGCAAGTCCAAACGCCACCGACGTTGCAGCACCCGAAGACGAGCCGCCGGCCACAAGATCCGGATTGGTTGAATTCGGCGGCGTTTCCGTCACAGCATTCAAACCTAGGCCCGAAAACGCCAACTCCGTCATATGTGTCTTGCCCAGACAAACCAGACCGGCCCGCGTCGCATTCTGCAATACCCGCGCATCTGTAGACGGCACCCGCCCCTTCAACAACGCGCTTCCCGCTTCGGTCACAACCCCGGCAGTGTCGTACAAATCCTTCCAGCTGATCGGCACCCCGTCCAGCAACCCGCGCCGCACGCCCGCTTTCGCCCGCTCGGACGCCGCTTTTGCCTCCGCCCGCGCGCGATCCACCGTTAACCTTGCATAAATCCGGTCCCGATATTCATGCGCCCCGATTGCCTCGAGATAGGCCTCGCAAAGGTCAACCGGATCGATTTCCCCCGCGCCAATCGCCCGCCCCAGATCACACGCCGTCATTTTCAGCCAATCAGCCATAAATCCCTCCAAATACATTTGGCCACACGCTAATCCGATATGGACAAACCCGCAATCGCGAGCATAGTAGAAATATGAAAACCGATACCGATGTCATCATTGTCGGCGGCGGCCTCAACGGTCCTGCGCTGGCCCTCGCTCTCGCTTCCGGCGGAATCCGTAGTATTATCATCGACGCCATGCCGCGCGAGGTCCATGACGACCCCGATTTTGACGGGCGCTCCTATGCACTATCGCTATCCTCGGTAAATATGCTCAAGGCGCTTGGCATCTGGCCCGACATCGCGGAAAAAGCGCAACCGATGCTCGACATTGTTGTGACTGACGGCAAAGCTGGCGAGGGGGCCTCCCCGCTGCACCTCCACTTCGATCACCGCGAGATCGAAGAAGGTCCGATGGGCCACATGGTCGAGGATCGATATCTCCGCCACGCCTTGCTAACAACCATCGACACCGCGCCGCTGGTCGAACACATCGCCCCGCAAATGGTCACAGGCCAATCCGTCACCGACGGCTTCGCGAGCGTAACCTTGCAAGATGGCCGCGAGCTGTCCGCTCGCCTGATCGTCGGCTGCGACGGCCGTAAAAGCCAAACCGCCGTGCGGGCAGGCATCCAACGCACCCGCAAACCTTATCACCAAACCGGTCTGGTCTGCGCGATTACCCACGAAAAACCCCATAACGGCGTCGCCCACCAGTTCTTTATGCCGCCGGGGCCACTGGCGATCCTGCCATTGCCCGGCAACCGTTCCTCCATCGTCTGGACAGAAACGACCGAGCGCGCGGAAACCATCGCCACCATGTCGGACGAGGACTATCTGGATGAGCTCCGCCCCCGCTTTGGCGATTTTCTGGGCGAAATCACCCTGACCGGCAAACGCTTTTCCTATCCTCTGGACCTGACACTGGCGCATTCTTTCACCGCCGACCGTGTCGCGCTTGCCGGTGATGCCGCGCACGGCGTCCACTATATCGCCGGCCAAGGCCTGAACCTGGGCCTGCGCGATGTCGCCGCCTTGGCCGAGGTCCTGATCAAAGCCGCCCGCCGTGGCGAAGACATCGGTTCAAGCATTGTCCTAGACACCTACGCCCAGTGGCGACGTCTCGATACAACACTGCTGGTGGCATCGACCAATACCGTCAACCGCGTGTTCTCCAACGACAACCCGCTTCTGCGCCTTGGTCGTGATCTCGGCCTCGCAGCCATAAATGCCCTGCCCAAAGCCCGCCGCACCCTGATCCGCGAAGCCGCCGGATTGACGGGAGATGTACCGAAGCTGATGCAGGGCCGGCAAATCTAGGTTGTTCTAAGGAAACCGCCGAACTGTGCTATACTTCCCGCATAAATAATAAAAAAAACGGGGGATATACTCATGGAAATCGTAAAGTTCTTACACTTTTTCGGCCTGATGCTCGATGCCGGAGCCGGTCTTGGAAACATGGCCGCAGCAATTGCACATAAACGCACCGGCGGCGGACCGCCTTCCGATACAATCAAAGCGATAAAGCCGATTTTCGGACTGTTCGCATTATCCGGCATCAGCCTTCTCTGGCTCACCGGACTTATCATGACCTTGAACGTCGAGCCGACCCTGCTGGGCACCTTGTTCTACGTGAAACTGGCTGTCGCGGCGGCCATGCTCGGGATCAGTGTCTTCCTGATGACGATCGCAAAAAGCCAGCCAAGGCGGACACACCACCACCAGCCTATTTCGAACCGCTCGGCCGTACGTCCGGCGTATTGGCAATCGTAGCAGTGGCACTCGCAGTCATGGTTTTCAGGTAAAAGCACGGTGTTTCTGGCCTTGTAGGCCGTCCGTTTTTATGCTTCCCTCGCGTCAACAATTTGACGCAACAGCCGTGCTGTGCCCAACGTAAGGATCTCCGACATGCTAGACGCAACCGACCTGAGTTCGAAACTCAATGACCCGACACTTCTGCGCACCCAAGCCTACGTAAACGGCGAATGGATCGACGCCGATGATGGCGCGACGTTCGAGGTAACAAACCCCGCGCGTGGCGATGTAATCTGCACCGTTCCGGATATGACCGCCGCCGAAACCGCCCGCGCAATCGATGCCGCCTATGCCACCCAAAAAGCATGGGCCAAACGCACCGGCAAAGACCGTGCAGCCGTTCTGCGTAAATGGTACGATCTGATGATCGAGAACGCCGACGACCTCGGCATGATCCTGACCGCCGAAATGGGCAAACCCTTCCTCGAGGCCAAAGGCGAGATCATGTACGGCGCCTCCTTCATCGAATGGTTCTCCGAAGAAGCCAAACGCATCTACGGCGAGACCATCCCCGGCCACCTCGAAAACGCCCGCATCATGGTCCTGAAACAACCGATCGGCGTTGTCACCTCGATCACCCCGTGGAATTTCCCCAACGCCATGATCGCCCGCAAAGTTGCGCCCGCGCTGGCCGTGGGTTGTACCTTCGTATCGAAACCCGCCGAAGACACGCCACTATCGGCGTTGGCAATGGCGGTTCTGGCTGAACGCGCTGGCGTGCCTGCTGGCGTATTTTCGGTCGTCACCACCTCGAAAAGCGCGGAAATCGGCAAGGAATTCACCTCCAACCCGAAAGTCCGTAAACTGACTTTCACCGGCTCCACCCAAGTCGGCCGCATCTTGCTACGCCAAGGCGCGGATCAGGTCATGAAAATGTCGATGGAACTTGGCGGCAACGCGCCGTTCGTCGTCTTTGATGACGCCGACCTCGATGCAGCGGTCGAAGGCGCGATGATCTCGAAATACCGCAACAACGGCCAGACCTGCGTTTGCGCCAACCGTATCTACGTGCAGGAAGGTGTCTACGAAGCCTTCGCCGAAAAACTTGCCGTGGCTGTAGCCAAAATGAACGTGGGCGACGGTTTTGACGAAGGTATCACCACTGGCCCGCTTATCACCGCAGCCGCAGTGGCCAAAGTCGAAGAGCACATCGCCGACGCAACCGCCAAGGGCGCGAAAGTCACCACCGGCGGGCACCGCCACGAACTGGGCGGCACCTTCTTCGAGCCGACCATCCTGACCGGCGTCACCCGTGACATGCAGGTTGCCAACGACGAAACCTTCGGCCCCGTTGCACCGCTCTTCAGCTTCAAAGACGAAGCCGACGTGATCGAACAGGCCAACGACACCATCTTCGGCCTCGCCGCATATTTCTACGCCAACAACCTAAGCCGCGTCTGGCGCGTCGCCGAGGCACTGGAATACGGTATCGTCGGCGTCAATACCGGCATCATCTCGACCGAGGTCGCCCCCTTCGGTGGCATCAAACAATCCGGTCAGGGTCGCGAAGGTTCCCACCACGGCGTCGAGGATTTCCTCGAAATGAAATACGTCTGCATGAGCGTCTAGACAGCTTCGCGCGCAGGGTGATACCGTGACAAACTGTATCACCCTGTAGTGCGGAGTATCTTGCGATTTCTATTCTCACAATCACCCTAAATCCGGCGCTCGACATTGCGGGTTCCGTCGACCAGATTGTTATCGGCCCAAAGCTGCGCTGCGATGGCGGCCAGATTGACCCGGGCGGCGGCGGCGTAAACGTTTCGCGCGCGATCAACATCCTTGGTGGCCGCTCTGAAGCCTTCGTGGCGACCGCTGGTGTCCTCGGTGATCTGCTGGTCAAACAACTGCGCAAACACGGCGTTGATCCGATCCGTTACGAAACCAACGGTCATACCCGCCAGAGCCTCAGCATCTACGAAGAATCTTCGGGCAAACAGCTCCGTCTTGTCCTTCCCGGCCCGATCTGGATCGAGCGGCAGATCGATGGCTTGATGGATGCCATCCTCGAACATGTCGAGGAAGGCGCATGGGTCGTTGCCAGCGGCAGCCTCCCGCCCGGAATTCCCGACGATTTCTACATCGAGCTAAATTCCGCGATCAGATGGAAGAATGCTCGCATGGTGCTCGACACTTCCGAGAAAACCCTGATGACTTCGGTAAAATCCGTGGTGCACCCCTACGCGGTGCTGCGGATGGACCAGCTAGAGGCCGAATTTCTGGCTGACACAACTTTTCCGAACCCTGCCGAGATGGCTGACTTCGCGCAGAAAATAGTGAGCGATAATATTGCCGAAGTTGTCGTGCTGGCGCGTGGCGCCGATGGGTCCGTTTTCGCGACAGCAACCGAACGCCTACACGTCAAACCGCCCTTGTCTAACGTGCTAAGCGCAGTCGGCGCAGGTGACAGTCTTGTCGGCGCTCTGACGCTGGCACTCTCGCAAGGCAGATCACTGGAGGAAGCCGCATTGCTCGCAACCTCCGCCGCCTCCTCGGCGGTGCAGACCGGCGCGTCGGATTTATGCATCCGCAGTGTGACCGAACACATCATGACGCAATGCGTTGTCGACAAATTATAAGGAGACAGCGGCTAATGGTTAATTAGCCGCTGCGCAAAATCGTATGTACAGGTTGTGTACGCATTGTGTACGTGTTGTGTACCACCTCGAACTCGTAAATCCGGTAAAAGTTAACGCTTCGCGTCTTTGCCCAACGTCTCCGGATCAAACTCGAAATGTGCACCGCAGAATTGGCAGTCCGCCGTCACTTTACCCTCGTCGTTGGTCATATGCCCAATGTCCTTGGCCGAGTAGATCGACATAGTCTGCTCCACCTTCTCCGGTCCACAGGTACACCCGAACGTAACCGGTTGTGCGTCAAAAATCCGTGGTGTCTCCTCGTGGAACAGGCGCACCAGCAAGGTGTCCGGCGAGACATGCGGCCCGATCAGTTCAACCAGCTCAACGCTGCCAAGAAGGATCGAAACGCGGTTCCAGTTTTCGCCGTCTTCACCGTCCACCAAATCCGAACCCGTCAGCAATCCGTCTTCTCCCGAGGCACCATCTTTGGCGTATGGCGACGCCTTGGGCATATGCTGTAGCATCACCGCACCCCCGCGCCATTTGGCTTCTTCACCGGGCACAGCGGACTCGGCCACCGCGATTTCGAACTTGGTTGGCAACTGCTCGGATTGCGCAAAATAGGTTTCCGCACAGGTCGCCAGCGAACCACCCACCAAAGGCGTAATCCCTTGATAAGGCTGCATTCCTGTGCCTTGGTCGATCAAAATTGCAAACATCCCTTTGCCGATATTCTCAAACGGAGTTCCGTCGCTCTCGGCCAGACGGTCCGCATCATAGCTCGCATACCCGCGAATTTTCGCCGGTTCGCCTTCGACTTCGGCCGCATAATAATCGGTCGCAATCAGGCGGATCGGGCCGTCACCGCGAATTTGCAGCGACAACTTCCAGCGAAGCCCAATCGTTTGTCCGATCATCGCCGTCAGCAAAACCGCCTCGGCGACCAACGCTGCCACCTGTGTCGGATAGTCGTGCTGCGCCAATATTTTCTGCAACGTTCCATCCAGACGCGCCACGCGGCCACGCGCGTCGGCATTGTCCAGCTGGAAGGGTAGGATGGTGTCATCCCAGATAAGTTGATTGGCAGTGCTCATGTCAGGCTCCTCGACGCGTCCAAGCACGATCAGATAGGCGCTTTGCCCGGCAAATTCAAACCCTGACTTGCAGATCACCTAAAAATGTTCTCCACTAAGGGCCCGTCAATTTTGCAACCGCAGGAGAGCCCAGCCAGATGAGACGATACGGAAGCCCACCTGTCCCCGGCGTAACCTACACTGACCGCCCGGGAGCATACGGTATTATCCGGCACGGCCGTGACATACTGATCACCGAACAGACCGATCCGTTTCCGGAGTTCCAGTTGCCCGGCGGCGGCATCGACCAAGGCGAGAATGCAATCACCGCGCTGCATCGCGAAGCTTACGAAGAAACCGGCTGGAGCGTCGCGATCGAGCGTAAACTCGGCGCCTTTGTACGTTTCACTTACATGCCGGAATACGACTTATGTGCCCGAAAAATATGCCATATTTATCTGTGCACGGCGGTTCTGCAAAAGTCCGAGCCGCTTGAACCCGGTCACACAGCCGTCTGGATGTCACCATCTACCGCCGCCCAACAGGTCGGAAACCCGGGTGACCGTGCGTTTATCTCAGCTCTGCGGCTTCGATAAATCCTTACGAAAACGCTTCCACGTCAAATCGTGCCGGTGCTCGTACATCCGGAACACAGCATAGAAAAACCAGACGATCAGCGCACAGTATAGCGCGCCAAAAATCGCATCGCTAAGAAAATGACGGCCGGTGATAATCCGCAACGCGATACCCAGTATCGACATCGGCAACAGGAAATACAGGCTGATACGGCGCCAGACACGGTTCAGGTTCGGCCAGATAACAATCGCGTAGACGAGTATCGCCGTAGTAATCGCACTGCTTTCACCGGAAACAAATGAACAATTCACCTCGCACTGGTCAGAAATCACCATCGGTGGAGAGAAGGTACTAGAGCCGCCGAAAAATTCGATTTCCTCTGGTCGCGCACGTCCCCAAAAGGTCTTGAGAATTCCGTTCACCAACCCCAGCGGGCCGACGAGAAATACTGCACTTAAAAAACCCCAAGTCCTCAGCGGAACCTCGCGCCGTTCCCCAATCGACAGACTGCGGAAAAACATGATGACTATTAGCAAGGCGCCGGTCCATAACCCATACATAAATATCATCCGGATTACGTGGAACAGCGGGTCAGGCCGATGCTTGAAGCCATCTGCTTCATCGAAGAATAGCGCTGAAAACCATATGTCGATCTCGGGAGCCGCCAGAAACACAAGCGAAAACACGCCGATAGCAATAATCAGCGCCCAACCGGTTCGCCGCCATGATGTTCCTGAATACAAAGGTTTATTTCCCGTACAAGCTGTTAAGTTCGAGAGCCGGAATAGCAGGTTTTGATCCGCGCTCAAACCCAAATGTTAGAGCTATCCACATCGAAATCACTGATATATGCTGAAATTATTAAACACTAATCAGGATTGTCCAGATGTATAAAAAACTCCTCGCGATGTCTCCAATCGTTTTTCTCATGTCCTGCGCCAGCTTGACCGAAGATGCATGCCGAACCGGTGACTGGTCTTCGATCGGGTATAATGATGGCGTAAACGGGCGCTATGAAAGCTACATCAACGAGCACCGCGACGCCTGTAGCGATTATGGCATAGCCCCTAACACTTCGGCTTGGCTGCTTGGGCGGATCGAGGGATTAAAGCAATATTGCACCGTAGAAAACGCCTACAGCATAGGCCGCCGCGGGAAGGAATTGAACAACGTTTGCCCTGAAACACAAATTTCAGACCTACGCCTCGCAAACTTTTATGGCATCCGCTACCACGAAATCTGGCAAGAGATAGATGCGCTTGAAGACGAAATTAGAGAAATCCGGCAGATTCTCGCGACCGATTTCATCGGTGAGCTCACACCTGAGCAGTTGTCGCTTAAAAACTTCTACCTGCTTCGCGTCATCGATCTACAAAGCGAGATCCGTCTACTCGAACGCGAACTCTCCAAGTACGATAGTTTGCCTTAGTAATGCGCTAAAAATGTCGGCGTAGGCCATGCGTCCGCCGGCATTCCGAAGCGGAGCTGCTCTGCCTGAACCGCAGATCGTGTGCGTGCACCCAAGATGCCGTCGATCTTTCCAACATCATACCCGCGTGCCGCCAAAATCTGTTGCAACTGTTTCATCTGTGCGTCACTCAAACCTTCGTCCGGCGCCCCCGCATCATAGCGTTGCGCCCCTCCCAAACGGGTCGCGAGATATGCTGCGGTTGTCGAATAGATGAACGACTGGTTCCACTCCAGATAGACGTCATAATTCCGAAACGCCAAGAACTTTGGCCCTTTGCGCCCTTGCGGTGCCAGCAACGATGCCTCCATTCCGCCCGAGGGCATGTTGCCGTTACGCGCACGTAGCCCCATTGATTCCCACTCCGAAACCCGAAGTTTCGTTTCCAGGCCGGACTTTTCCCAACGCAGGTTGCCTGGCGCGGTCACTTCAACCAGCCAAGGCTCACCAGCGCGCCAACCAAGCGATTGGATCAATTTCGCTGCCGTCAAAATCGCATCCGGCGAGCTGGTTTTCAGGCGCACGTGACCGTCACCGTCGCCGTCCATACCTTTGCTAACAATATCTTCAGGCAACATCTGAACCTGACCGATTTCGCCAGCCCATGCGCCTGTGGTTGTCGCCGGATCCAGATCCCCGTTTTCAACCATCTCGATTGCCGCCAATAGCTGCGGGCGGAACAGATGTGGACGCCGACAATCATGCGCTAGTGTCGCCAGCGCGTTGACTGTATTGAAATCGCCCTGCACCGCACCGTAATCCGTTTCCAGTGCCCAGAACGCGGTAATCACTTCGGCAGGAACCCCGAACTCACGGCGTGCGCGATCAAAAACAGACGCGTATCGGTCCATGTTTTTCGCACCATGCGACATCCGGTAACTGCTGATCGAGCGCTGCGAGAACTCCAGAAACGTCTGTTTGAATACACCCTGCGCGCGGTCTCGTGACAGCACTTTAGGGTCTACTTGCGCCCAGTTTACCACCGCATCTGTCGCACGTTTGGAATATCCCGCAGCTAGGGCCTCGGCGCGAACTCCGTTCAAAAAACTGCTAAACGATCCGCCGCACGGGGTCGACTGTGCCAGAACCGGCGACGTTAGAACCGTTACGGTCAAAATTGATTTTACCAAAAGAAATTTCATGTCTATGCCTCGCAAACTGTATGTCTTCGACGGTAATCCGCCAGAATTATTCAATCAACCCGTTACCTAAAGGCTGGCCCGCGCGCGCCGCAGGATTATAGCCTGATCCAAGGCAATCCGTTTGTGTGCCGGATCGTTGATGATCAAATCCACCCACGCACTGGTCGCCCGCTTTTGTTCAAATTCCGTGTAAAATATATCAAACTCGGCGAAACTCTCGCCCTCGCCGACCTCGACCATCCGGACGATTTGCTCGGTATTGGGGCCGTGACAAAGATTGAGGCGCGCGTAAGCCTGAAACGGTTCCGACGTCTGTGTACGCAAAACAAACCTTAGCAAATCTTGCCGACCGAGCGCTAGTACACCCTCTTGCGGTAACGCAAAGGCCAGCGAAAAAAAGCTGCCGGTAAAATCGGTGAAGTCGAAAACCAGACCATCGCTGTAATCTTCGGACTGCTCGATAGCAAACTGCGCGCCTTCCACTTCGTGGTGCAACGTCAGGTTCGGCGCAAGGCCTGTCCCCGTTAGGATGTTACCCGCAATTCCGTCGATGGGAACCTGCGTGTTTAACGCCGGTGTAAACGCCCATTGCGTCTTGGGCGGGATATGAAACCCGTCCGGCACGTCGATCACTGTAACATTATCTGCGGCGAGCCGCGGTTTACCGAACAGGCTCACGTCGCTGTATTCGCATTTAGGGTCGCCTGCACAAAATCACGGATGATCCGCAAGCTACGTTTTTCTTCGAGGTCTACATCCGAGTAACCCGTTACAGAAAACGCCACCAACCTGCCGTTCACCTCGGTGAAGGCTCGCCAATACCGGTTGGAAACTCCGGCACTATCGGTGAAGGCTTTGTCTTCCACCAGCAGATACAATGCTGCATCGGTTTGCTTGGTCTCAAGGATGCTGACCGCACCATCGACATGGCTTTTGCCCAGCGAGAACAGTCCAACCGGCGTCTCGAAAAACGCCCCGAGTGCTGTTAACGCAGCCTTGCTTCCGTTTTCGCGGCCAACAAGTCCGGTGGGCGAAATGCTTGCGGTCAGGATTGAGGAGATCGGAATCCGCGCCGCTTTGCCCGAAGCCGAGACGACGCGACAATCGCTTAGGAACATGAAAGTTCCACGTGCATTTTCGTCGATTGTGGCACGATCGATGCAAAAGCCGGCGGGCGAGGCCACAATGACTTCGGCATCGCCAGCTTCTACCCGCACGGCCTTCGGAATTGGCGTCGGCCCTTCCGGTGCAGTGTTTTCAAGGTTGCCACAAGCGGTCAGAATAACCGAAAGGGCGACTAGCGCCGCCCCTTTTGCTAATGTCTTAAAGGTCTGCATAGATGTGTTTTTCCATCTTGCCACCCGGATGCGTCACCGCACCTTTACGCGTTGAACCAACTTGCTGCGCATACTTCCAAAGCGCGCCGGACGCATAAATGGTATCGCGCGGGCCTTTCCATTCGGCTTTCCGTTTCGCCATTTCCTCGTCGGAAACATCAACCGAAATTTCGCCCTTATGTGCGTCAAGCGTGATCATATCGCCATCTTTAACCAAAGCGATCGGGCCGCAATGCGCGGCTTCAGGGCCGACATGGCCAACGCAAAACCCGCGTGTCGCACCCGAGAACCGGCCGTCCGTAATCAGCGCAACTTTCTTGCCCATACCTTGACCGGAAAGCGCTGCTGTCGTTGCCAGCATTTCGCGCATTCCCGGGCCGCCCGAAGGACCCTCGTTACGAATAACCAGAACTTCGCCTTCTTTGTAAGTGCGATTCTGAACCGCTTCGAACGCGTCTTCTTCGCATTCAAAGACATGGGCAGGACCAGTAAACGTAGTTTCTTCGTCGGTCATGCCGGCGATTTTAACGATTGCACCCTCGGGGGCCAGATTGCCTTTCAAACCAACAACGCCGCCAGTTTTCGAAATCGGAGCCTCGATCGGATAGATAACTTTGCCGTCCGCCGCGCCTGTTACACGGTCGACTTCTTCGCCAATCGTGCGGCCGCTGGCGGTCATGCAATCTTCGTGCAACAAACCGGACTTGCGTAATTCCTTCATCACGATCGGAACGCCGCCGACTTCATACAAATCTTTGGCCACATACTGTCCACCCGGTTTCAGGTCGACGAAATACGGTGTGTCGCGGAAGATGTCGCAAACATCCTCAAGGCTGAAATCAATGCCAGCCTCATGCGCGATTGCCGGCAGGTGCAGGCCTGCATTTGTTGAACCACCGGTACATGCAACGATCCGTGCCGCGTTTTCAAGCGACTTACGCGTAACGATATCACGCGCGCGGATATTGTGTTTCAGCAGGTTCATCACCGCCTCGCCCGATGCCTCGGCAAACTGGTCACGGCTTTCGTATGGGGCCGGAGCACCCGACGACTGGAACAACGCCAAACCGATCGCTTCGGAAACCGCCGCCATAGTGTTGGCGGTAAACTGGCCGCCGCACGAACCCGCCGACGGGCAAGCAACCGTTTCCAGACGCTTCAAATCCTCGGTCGACATGTTGCCGGCCTGATGTTGGCCTACTGCTTCGAACACGTCCTGAACAGTAACGTCACGGCCCTCAAAGCGGCCCGGCAGAATCGAGCCGCCATAGATGAATACGGATGGCACGTTCAGGCGCACCATCGCCATCATCATACCCGGCAAGGATTTATCGCAACCCGCAAGACCAACGATCGCATCATAGCAGTGGCCACGCATGGTCAACTCGACAGAATCGGCAATCGCCTCGCGGCTAGCCAGAGACGAGCGCATACCCTCATGCCCCATCGCGATACCATCGGTAACCGTAATCGTCGTGAACTCGCGCGGTGTTCCGTGCGCCACTTTAACACCCATCTTCACGGATTGAGCCTGACGGTTTAGTGAGATGTTGCAAGGCGCGGCCTCGTTCCAACAGGTCGCAACACCAACTAGCGGCTGGTGGATTTCCTCTTCGGACAGGCCCATCGCATAAAGGTAGGAACGATGCGGTGCACGTTCTGGCCCTTCGGTTACATGGCGGCTTGGAAGGTTCGATTTATCGATTGGTCCGGAATTCATTTCGGGCAACTCCTGCTGGATTCATTTTAGTTGCACCAGCAATAGGTAATGCCACACGAAATCTCAAGTATTGCGATGCGGATTTAGTGTCGCTACCCTCCGCATCAACCATTTTTTTGATACTTTTTCCGGAGCCTCCATGTTTCCCCACTTTTCCCCCGCCTTTCAACGTTTCGTCGCACCCGCACAGGAACGGGCGGAAATCTGGCGTACGTTGATCGGTATCGGGCTGGTATTTGGCCTGTTTTTATTGACCACTACTGTTTTAGGCCTCCTGACCGCAATCGGTGGCGAAGTTCTTGAACCGAGTCTAGGCGAACGCCTGATGCAGGAAGTAGAGGAAGGGCGCACCATTTTCGCAACGCTCGCCATGCTCGCCCTTATCTCCAGCTTTATCCCTGCGCTGTGGCTGGTCCTGCGTTTCCTGCATAAACGAAAGCTTCGCACGCTTCTTGGCCCATCCGGCAAAATCGACTGGCGGCTCTGGAAATTCGCTGCCGGTATTATCCTGTTGTTGGCCGTCGTGGATGCAGTAACGACATTCGCGACCACTGATCTGGTCCAGCAAATGCCGCTCACAAAATGGCTAACTTGGCTTGCCCCGTCGCTTTTATTTCTATTCCTGCAAACCTCCGCCGAGGAGTTGGTATTTCGCGGATACCTGCAACAACAACTCGCAGCTCGCTTCAAGAGCCGCTGGATCTGGTGGTTCCTGCCCTCGGCACTTTTCGGAATCGGCCATTTCAACCCCGCTCTGTTTGGTGGCAACGCCATACTGGTGGTAGCGATTACGACGCTGATGGGGCTGATCCTGGCCGACATTACCGCGCGTTTCGGCTCGCTTTCGCCCGCGATGGGGCTGCATTTCGCGAATAATCTGGTGGTGATGCTGTTTATGAACTCGCCCGGACAACTAAGCGGAATGAGTTTCTACCTCTACGATGCGAACCTGCAAAGCCCCGAGATGAAATTCGGTTTGATAATCTCGCTCGCATCTATGGTGATCGGCTATGTGATTTTCATGCTTATCATGCGCCGGCGTCGGCTCTGACGTTGCAATCCGCTGTTGGTCCGATTATTTAGGGTCGCAGAGCAGCAAAAAGGGCCAATCGGCACATGAACTGGATTTCAAACTACGTCCGTCCGAAAATCAACTCGATTTTTTCCCGTCGCGAGACGCCGGATAACCTGTGGACGAAATGTCCGGAATGCGGAACGATGTTGTTCCACCGCGAACTGACCGAGGCGCTGAACACCTGCCCGTCCTGTAACCACCATATGCACATCTCGCCGCGAGACCGCTTCGAGACAATTTTCGACGGCGGCCTGTTCGTCGAGGTCGACGTCCCCGAGCCGGTCAGCGACCCGTTGCAATTTAAAGACCAGAAAAAATACCCCGAACGCATGCGCGATGCGCGTAAAAAGACCGACGAAAAAGAAGCTATGCTGGTTGCCGAAGGTGACATGGGCCGCATGAAGGTGGTCTGTGCAGGGCAGGACTTTTCGTTCATGGGTGGCTCGATGGGTATGTACGTCGGTAACGCCATCATCGCAGCTGCCGAACGGGCGGTGCAGCTTAAGGCACCATTGGTCCTTTTTTCTGCCGCTGGTGGCGCACGCATGCAGGAAGGCATCTTGTCCCTGATGCAGATGCCACGCACCACGGTCGCCGTTGAGATGGTGAAAGAAGCGGGACTGCCTTACGTAGTCGTTCTGACCCATCCGACTACGGGTGGTGTGACCGCATCATACGCGATGCTTGGCGACGTCCATATCGCAGAACCCAACGCCCTGATTTGTTTTGCCGGCCCGCGTGTTATCGAACAAACCATCCGCGAAAAACTGCCCGAAGGCTTCCAGCGTTCAGAATACCTGCTGGACCACGGCGTGCTTGATCGTGTGACCCACCGCAAAGACATGAAGAACGAACTGGTGACTATTTTGCGGATGCTGACCAATAAAACCCCGCAGGTGTACGGTGATTTGCCCAAGCCGGATAAAACGGAAGCCGTCGAGACGGAAACCACCTCGTGAGCAATAGCGACATTATTCTGGAGCGGATGATGTCGCTCCACCCCAAGATCATTGACCTGACTTTGGACCGGATGCACCGGTTATTGACTGCGCTCGGCAATCCTGAAAAGCACCTGCCACCCGTGATCCACCTTGCCGGAACTAACGGCAAGGGATCGACGCAAGCCATGATCCGTGCCGGGCTTGAGGCTGACGGCAATCGTGTACACGCTTACACTTCTCCACACCTTGCACGGTTTCACGAACGCATACGTCTAGCCGGTGAATTGATCACCGAAGACTATCTGAGCGAAGTACTGGCCGAGTGTGAAGAGGCCAATGGCGACATAACTATCACGTATTTCGAGATCACCACCTGCGCTGCGCTGTTGGCCTTTGCACGATCCGACGCGGAGTATACCTTGCTGGAAACCGGTCTAGGCGGACGACTGGATGCAACAAACGTTGTCGAGACACCCCGCCTTTGCGTAATCACTCCGATCAGCATCGACCACCAGCAGTATCTGGGCGAAACCATCGAAGAGATCGCAGCGGAGAAAGCCGGCATCCTTAAACACGGCGTTTACTGTGTTGTCGGCCCGCAACAAGACGCAGCCCTTGAAGTTATCGAGGCCCAAGCCGCAAAAGTTGGTGCCGCTTTGTTGATCCACGGCCAACACTGGCAGGTCTGGGAAGAAAACGGCCGGCTGGTCTATCAGGACGAGAATGGCCTTCTCGACCTACCGATGCCTAACCTCATCGGTGCTCATCAGGTGCAAAATGCCGGTGCTGCCATCGCCGCCCTACGCGCTCTCGGTAAACCCGAATCCGCCTGTGAAGCCGCGATAACCAAGGTCGAATGGCCAGCCCGCATGCAACGGCTGCGCCACGGCCCGCTTGTAGAAGCGGCGGGTCAGGCCGAAGTTTGGCTTGACGGAGGTCATAATCCCGCCGCGGGTCAGGCGTTGGGTGAAGCTTTGAAACGTTTGCCCAAACGCCCAACTTATTTGATCTGCGGGATGCTGAACACCAAAGATATCACCGGATATCTGCAACCGCTCGCGAAATCCGCTAGGGGCCTGTATGGCGTGTCGATCGAAGGCGAGGCTGCAACCCTTCAAGCTTCTGAAACCGTCGCAGCGGCACGTTCAGTACATATTCACGCCGAAGAGGCTGCATCCGTCAGTGAAGCCCTTGACGCAATCATTGCAAAAGACCCATCAGCGAGAATCCTGATCTGCGGATCGCTATATCTTGCAGGCCGCATTTTACGCGAAAACGGATAACTTCTGATTAAAGCCGCCGCTGTGCAGTGACCGGTCCATCGGCCCGTGCGATGACATCAACCAATAGCTCCGATGTAACCGCCATGTGATGCGCGTTGGCATGCAGAATTTGATCGCTGCTTTGCATGATTCCTATGTGACCGTCCCAGAACACCAGATCGCCACGTCGCAGGGTATCGCTGCTCGGCTCACCCACCTCCGCTGCCTGCATGTCCGAATCCCTTGGCACATCAACCCCGACCGCCATCAGCGAAAGCTGCACCAACGCCGAGCAATCCAGCCCAAAAGAACTACGACCACCCCATAGATAAGGCACCCCGACGAACGTCTCGGCAACAGCGACAAAATCCGTGTCCACAGATTTGAAATAGACGAGCGGCGTGTACATCCGCTCCCCTAGCTGCGCAAAGCCGTTTTCATCGCCGCCGATCGGCACACGACTACCCAGCGAATACGCGCCAATTGGCCGCGTTTTCATATCAGGCTTGCCGTAGACCAGCGCTGACGGCACCGTAATCTGCGTCAAACCTTCGCGCGCCGGTGGCGTTAACCCCTCGGTCGCCAGATAACCTACATAACCGTCGCGATCCGATTGCCCCCACGAAAGACCCATCTCGGGAATTTGATCGTAAACGGTAAACCCTTCGCCAAACAAAAGTTGCGTTGCCATGCTTGTGTTCGGATCGGCGTTGGTCACCAGATTAAGCAGCGATACACCGACCTGCATAGGCGTGCCTTCAACAAACTTCTCAACCTCCACCTCGCCACGCAAATGTTCGGCGGCGAGGTCATGGCGAACGGGGATTCGGCGTCTATCCATCACGCGATCCGCTTTTCAATCACGGACAACAACGCCCGTACCGACTGGCATGCGCCGCCCTTTGCCCGCCCCGGTTTTGCAACCGGAGTCCATCCGTAAATATCCAGATGTGCAAAAATTGGAGTATTTTCTACGAAACGGCGCAGGAACAATGCGGCTGTCACCGCACCCGCCATGCCACCCGACGGGGCGTTGTCGAGATCGGCAACGCCGGGTTCGATCAGCTCCTCGTATGGCTCCCAAAACGGCAGCCGCCATAACGGGTCCGCTTTCGTGTCAGCAGCTTCAGCGATATCCGTCGCCAGTGCCTCGTCATCGGTGAAAAAGGGGGGTAAATCCGGACCCAACGCTGCCCGCGCCGCACCAGTCAAAGTCGCCAGACACAACAACATGTCCGGTTCTTCTTCGTCCGCAAGTGTCAAAGCATCCGCCAAAACCAACCGTCCCTCTGCATCGGTATTGTTAACCTCGACCGTCAATCCTTTGCGGCTGGTCAGGATATCCTGCGGTCGGAATGCTTCCGCCGAAATGGAGTTTTCCACCGCCGGAACCAGCACCCTAAGCCGGACATTCAGCCCTAGCGCCATAATCATATGCGCCAACGCCATGACATTTGCGCTGCCGCCCATGTCCTTTTTCATCAAGCCCATCGATGTCCCAAGTTTAATATTCAGGCCGCCAGTGTCAAAACAAACGCCCTTACCGACAAGCGATATCGTCGGTGCGCCGAGGGGACCCCAATGCAAATCAAGCAATCGCGGCGCCTGACCCGAGGCCCTGCCCACCGCATGAATCATCGGTAAATTTTCATTCAACAGCCGATCTCCGGCAATCACCGTGACCTTCGCATCGTGTTGCTCACCCAGGGTTCGGAACGCCGCCTCCAATGCCTCTGGCCCCATATCTGATGCAGGTGTATTGATTAGGTCCCGCGCTAGCGCATCGCCTTCGGCCAGAATTTCCAGCCGACGAGCGTCTACCTCAACCGGCGCTATTAACCGTGCCTTTACAGCACCCGCATCCTTATATCGCGAAAATCTGTAGTTCGACAGCAGCCACCCTAAAGCCTCATTATCCATCTCGTCCGTCGCGATACCTTCCACAACCCGGTAGGCACCCTTCGGCAGCTTTTGTGCGGCCGATGCCAGATGGAACCGTCCACGCCCACGTTGCTGCGCAGTCCCCCAGCCGACGAGAACCGCTGCTATGCGGCCGGAATCGGGTAGCAACGCAACCTCACCGAGGTTTCCGGTAAAACCCGTTACGCCTAACCAGTCATGTTGAGCCGGTGTCAGCCCCGCAGGATAGTCCGCCCCCTTCTCGACCACATAGAGCGGTATTGTGGAACTTGTGCCCTCGACGAAACGATCAGCCATCAGGTTTCTCCTGTGTAAGATGCTAGCCCTAAATTAATCCGCCACACCAGAACCACAAGGCCTGTTACGCACTATCGTCGAAAACCGAAAACAACGAGACCTCTGCCAACCTGTTCAGCCGCCCGACAACCGCCGATAATGCCGCTATTTCGGCATCTCGTGCACAAATCAGTACATCTGACGCGACGTTCGCCACCGCCGACAGCCCGATCTGGCTGGCAACCCCGCAGATATGCACCGCATGACGATAGCACATTGTCAGATCTTCGTCCCGCAATGCCCGATCCAGACGACCGAGCCGGTCTGCCATGTCGAACGTCGCCTGTTCGACAATTTCTTCATAGCGAACCTCCCCGACCGCTTTCTTCAAATTGTTAATAACCGTATAGTCCACACCCTCACCCACGGCTTCCGCCGTGTGCATCCGGTAAATTTGACCCATTTACATGCTCCCCTCACTCTCGCAATTTTCAAATTACTCCCTATTTCTGAAAAAACAGTTATCAACCAACAAGTTCTTGAAAAACTGCTGGAAACTCAGCAATAAGGGCAAAACGAGGAGCCACACATGAAATACGCCAAACCACTGCCATCTTACCTATCCAAACGCTACACCGGTTGGCGTGCGACACAGTTTGAAGAAAACAAGGCTTGGTATGCGCGACTTGCAGACGAGGGCCAGCGCCCCCGCGCAATGCTTATTTCCTGTTGTGATAGCCGCGTGCATGTCACGGCCATTTTTGGCGCGGAAACCGGTGAATTCTTCATCCACCGGAACATCGCCAACCTTGTGCCCGAATATAAACCATCCGAAGATTTTCACGGGACCTCGGCCGCGATTGAATATGCCGTGCGGTATTTACATGTGTCCAACCTATTGGTCGTCGGCCACTCGGATTGCGGCGGAGTTAAAGGTTGCATGGATATGTGCTGCGGCAACGCCCCCGATCTTGAAGATGAATCCAGTTTCATCGGCCGCTGGATGGACATCCTGCGCCCCGGATTTGATCGCATCAAAGACTTTGAGGGCACCCCTGCGGAACGCCTGACCGCGCTCGAAAAACAAGGGGTGGTTGTGAGCCTAGAAAATCTTATGACTTTCCCGTTTGTCCGCGATGCAGTCGAGGCCGGCACGCTGGCGATCCACGGGTTGTGGAACGACATACGCGACGGCAGCATCGAGGTTTACGACGGTAAAACCGGCGAGTTCGAGGGGATTTAACCTAACGGAACCCCAGTTCTTTCCCTTTCGGCCAGTCGAAAGAATATACAAAACTGACCGTTTTCTCGCCGCCTGTAGGCAGATTAAACGCCCAGGACAACACGCCTCGCTTGCCGTCAACATCCGTTTGTGTTGGCGTCGGGCGGGCGTCAATCTTGATTTCCAGATCTTCCTGCTCGGAGTATGGAACGCGGTCATACAAAACCACATCCCACGCAGTTCCCGTCAGGTTTTCAACCTTTAGCGAGTATTCCTCGACCTTGTCATTGCTGCTTGTGAACACGCCGGATTCACCCGATTCACGGAATAACGTCACCCGTTCCGTTGTAATCCCGTCAATTTCCCCGAATGCCAGATCAATCGATTGCCCTGCCGCGATCATCGGAAAATCGTCCGTTTGCCCGATAAACGCGCCATCTCGATAAAGGCGTGCAAAACCGGGCAGATATGGGGCCGAACTATCGTTTTTCAGGTCCGCATATAGATACGCGTTGCTGTCCAGCAGCGGGGTTGCCCGCGCGGTCAAATCGACGTCAAAAGTTGTTTCGTCGATAGCAAAAAGTACCTCCGCTCCGTCGCCATCCAGCCGGATCGTATCTGGCAAATGGTATATCGCTGTCAGGCCCTGAAAATCTAGCGAAGCCGTTAAACGATCTGCTTGGGATTCTTCCGCCACCATCTCCATCATTACCGGCGCGGCCATCGACAGCGTTCCGACCGTACGTTCCCGCGCATCAATAATCGGGTCGTACAAATACGCCAACCGCGAATAAAGCTCACCAGGGTCAAGCTGCAAATTCGGGCGCGCCGTAGAAACCGTCATCGCTACATCTTGCCACGATTCACCGGTGTCCTGAAACAGCGAGACCTGACGGTCGATCGTGACATTCCCCGCCACCTGATCCAGTCGCAGGTCATAGACCGGCATCCAACCCGCCTCCCAAGTTGTATAACTAACCAGCAAACTGCCCGAGGCCGCGTCCTCGGCACTTACATCCAGACTGACGATCACACGATCCGCCAGTGGCAAGGCAACCGCCTCGAGTTTTTGGCGCAATTCCGCAAGATCTTCCTGCATATCGTCAACATCGCGGTCAATTCCGAAAATAACTTCGCGGGCCGCCTGCGCATCCTGCATTGCCCGCAGGGTCTCGGCGCCGACCAGTTCGACCATCTTCAACAAAGTGTCGACCGTGGGTGCATCCCCGCCCAATGCCACATCTTTGGCCTGTTGCCCGCCCAAAGTTTCCAGAAACTCGATACGGGCCTTCGCCGCGTCGATCACCAGCTCTTGCGCGGCCTTGTCGTTTATCCGCCCGCGAATCCGGTCCCGCAAGGCGTCGATATCGTCCTGAATCGCTTCGCGTTCCACCACTTCGCGTTCATCCGGCGGCAAGCGATCATCGCGCATGGAAATCGCACCAACAACCAGCCCGTTGCCCCCCGAAATCCGCAACGACTCGGCGTTGAAACCAGCCGGAACATCTCCGATCAAAAGCCGGTGCTGACCAGCGGGCACATCAAAGTCGACCGCTCGCGTCACCTTCGCCCCGTCAGGGTAGGCGGTAACCCGATCAACTTCGCTGGAAAGGGTGAAAGTCTCGGCAGCGGCCGTTTGGGCCAGCATTACAATTGCCGTCGTCATCAAAAGCGCACGCATAATCAATCCTCCGAAATAAATTTCGACAAGTTTGCGGCGATCACAGTTTTCAATCAAGTGTAGCGATACGCGAGCCCCGACCATCGGCCAAAACCCGCGTATTATTAGGCGGTTAACCTTTTTTCAGAACCCGACGGCCCAGAAGTTCCGCGATCTGTACGGCATTCAAGGCCGCGCCTTTACGCAGATTGTCGGACACACACCAAAGGTTCAAACCATTTTCGATGGTCGAATCCTGACGGATACGGCTGATGTAGGTCGCATAGTCGCCAACACATTCAACAGGCGTGGTATAGCCGCCATCTTCGCGTTTATCGACAACCAGAATACCGGGCGCTTCACGCAGAATGTCACGTGCTTCGTCTTCGTCGAGGAAGTCTTCAAACTCGATGTTAATCGCTTCGGAGTGCCCGACAAAAACCGGAACCCGCACACAAGTGGCAGTGACCTTAATCTTCGGATCAACGATCTTCTTGGTTTCGGCAACCATCTTCCACTCTTCTTTGGTGGTACCGTCTTCCATGAACACGTCGATATGCGGGATCACGTTAAACGCGATCTGTTTCGGAAAGACCTTCGGCGCACGTTCCTGACCCGGCACATACATGCCCTTGGTCTGGTCCCACAGCTCTTCCATTGCGTCTTTACCTCCACCGGAAACCGACTGGTAAGTAGACACAACAACCCGTTTGATCGTCGCGCGGTCGTGCAACGGCTTCAACGCCACAACCATCTGTGCAGTCGAGCAATTCGGGTTCGCAATAATGTTTTTCTGCGCATACCCGTCGATATCGTCCGGGTTCACTTCCGGCACAATCAACGGCACTTGTGGGTCATAACGATATAGCGACGAGTTATCGATCACCACACAACCAGCCTTCGCCGCTTTCGGAGCATACTGTTTCGTCGCTTCGGAGCCCACCGCGAACAACGCCATATCCCAGCCGGTAAAGTCGAACTTTTCAAGATCACCCGTCTTCAACGTCTTCTCGCCAAACGTGACTTCCGTGCCCAACGAGCGGCGCGAAGCCAGCACTGCGATTTCCTCGATCGGGAATTCGCGTTCAGCCAAAATATTCAACATTTCACGGCCCACATTGCCTGTGGCGCCAACGACGACGATTCGGTAACCCAAGGTTCTTCTCCTGAAATTGGGGGTTCAACACCGCGCTCATAGCGATTTCCACAAGAATGTGAAAGGCCATCGACGACATTCGAACCTATACTAGGGTCGACTTAGGGAGAATCGCTTATGAAATCAACAATCCTTGCCGCAATATTGGGCATTTTTCCACTGGTGGCTGCCGCCGATATCCCCGTAATCGTCTCGGTCAATGCCCAAGAGGTGAACGGAGCGTGGCAATTCGACGTAGCACTACGTCACGCCGACACCGGCTGGGAGCACTATGCAGACGGTTGGGGTATCTACACAATTGAAGGCGTCGAACTAGGGTATCGTGCTCTCGCCCACCCGCACGTGAACGAACAGCCTTTCACGCGCAGCCTTCGCGGCATAGTCATCGCACCCGACATAACCGACATTGTCATCCGCCCCCACGACCTCGTTCACGGCGACGGGCCGGACTTTACGCTGACCCTGCCGCGTTAATCACAAAGACCTTGCGCGAATGTGATCTGCATTTCCGTTCGCAACATGATACTAACAAACACGCCCTGACATGCCGGAGACATTCGTGAAGACCATGCTTGCCATACTGCTGACGCTAACCCTTTCCCTCCCCGCCTTAGCGGACGAGGTCGAAGTCCTGATGGTCAAAGCCACGCAAACCGATGGCCTGTGGCTTTTTAGCGTCACCGTCCAGCATCCGGATGCAAGTAGTGATCACATGATGAACAGCATCGCGATCTTCCTTCCAGACGAAACCAAACTTGCAACCGCCGACATCCCCATGCCGAGCATCGGCGCCGATCACGTCAGTGCACAGGTAAAAGGCGTCGCCATTCCAGAGGGTGTCGAATACATCATCATCCGAGGCCATTGCAGCAGCGACGGCTGGACACATGAAGGCATCATAATCTCGTTGCTTTGAACTAAAAAATCCCAAAAAGCTTAAACTCGTCGATAAATACGCAGGTTTTTGCCGAATTGTCGATTTCACTAAGCATCGATCCGCCGAGTTCGGGCCTATCAACATACGTGCGTCAATCTTATCTTTGCATTTATCCCGTCAAGAACTCAGACCTGCTGCATCCGTAGGGGGCAATACACCTCCCCTCAAATTCAATACAGAGAAAGATTGTTCATGAACTTACGTTTAATCACAACAGCTGCCACGCTTGTCTTGGTTGCGGCACCAGCATTTGCGGGCCACAACAACCCTTGGGCTACCGCCGAAGATACAATTTTGTCGCAATACCATGAGGAAAACCTCGAGCAAAGTGTTGACACACCAGGCGAGGATGAGATGCGTGGAGTTATGGTTCAAAACGCCAGAGGCAAACGTTAAGGTTTCGTTGTAAAACAACAAACCTAAAAGCAAACGCCGTGCGAAGAACCAGCTTCCCCGCACGACGTAATAATTTTACAGGCTTGCGTCCAACGCTGCCAAAATCGCGTCGCCCATCTCGGCTGTCGAGATCGGCTTGCCGCCCTCTGGGCCCAATAGGTCAGGTGTCCGCGCGCCGTCGGCCAGAACTTTTTCGATAGCCTGCTCAAGACGCTCTGCTTCCGTACCTTCGTTAAACGAATAGCGCAGCGCCATCGCGAACGATAGAATACATGCGATCGGGTTAGCTTTACCCTGACCAGCAATATCGGGCGCCGAACCGTGTACCGGTTCGTACAAGGCTTTAGGGCGACCATTGGCCATCGGCACACCAAGGCTTGCTGACGGCAGCATGCCAAGCGAACCTGTCAGCATCGCAGCGCAATCGGACAGCAAATCACCGAACAGGTTGTCAGTTACAATTACGTCGAACTGCTTTGGCCAGCGAACCAGCTGCATCGCGCCAGCGTCAGCATACATGTGGGAAAGCTCGACATCGGGGTATTCATTCTGGTGTACCCAAGTGACTTCCTCGCGCCACAAGATGCCGCTTTCCATCACGTTGGCTTTTTCCATGGAGCAAAGCTTGTTGTTCCGCTTGCGCGCCAGCTCAAACGCCGACCGCGCGACCCGACGGATTTCTTCGGTCGTGTAGCGTTGGGTGTTGATACCAACACGCTGCCCGTCTTCGAGGTCAAAAATCCCGCGTGGCTCGCCGAAGTAGGAACCTGAAGTCAGCTCGCGCACGATCATGATATCGAGGCCCGCAACAATGTCCTTTTTCAAAGACGAAAAGTCAGCAAGCGCGTCAAAGCACTGCGCCGGACGCAAGTTCGAGAACAGGTCCATTTCCTTGCGAAGACGCAACAAACCACGCTCGGGCTTCACACTGAAATCTAGATCGTCATATGCCGGACCACCAACAGCACCCAATAGAACCGCATCCACTTCTTGTGCTTTGGCCATAGTTTCGTCGGTCAAAGGAGTGCCATGCGCATCGTACGCGCAGCCACCAACAAGATCTTCGGACACGTCAAAAGCAAGGTCACGTTTGTCACCGTACCAATTGATGATCTTTTTGACCTCGTCCATTACTTCGGGGCCAATACCGTCGCCGGCAAGAATAAGAAGGGATGGGTTGCTCATGTGCTTGTCCTTGGTTGGAATTTCGTTAGAAATCGCCTAGCGCGTTGACCGCGCGGGGTCAAGCATCTGTCATGTCGCTGAGGGCATCTGCGAGCAGGTCGTACACCCGCCGGATACGTGGATTAGTCCGCAATGCTTCCGGGGCCGTTAACCAAACCGGCAGTGACGGTAGCGACAATTCCGGTAAAACTTGCACCATATCCGGGTCCCTCCGCCCGATCCCTTCTTGCGAAAATCCGATACCGCAGCCAGCCCGCGCCAGCTCCCAATGCACCACCTGTTGATCGCAACGAACTTTGAAAAAATGCCGGTCAACCTTTAACCCCATTTCACGCATCCCGTTGATAATCGCATCGTTCCCGTTGTACCCAATGAAATCATGCCCGACGATCTGAGCCATACTTTGAGGCGTCCCACGCTCGGCGACATAGGTTTTTGATGCAAACATCCCGACGCGCATATTCCCGATATGCCGCGCGATAATGTCCAACTGTTCCGTCCGGTACATTCGAACCGCAATATCCGCCTCACGGAAAAGCAGGTTTTTCGAAGAGTCGGAGGGGAATACTTCCAGATCGATCTCCGGCTCAGCAGCGCGGATGTCCGCCAGAATTTTCGGGAGCAGAAAATGGGAAACTGTCTCGCTGGCGGTAATCCGAACCACACCTTTCAGCCCGACACCGCGTCCCTCAGCCACCAACGACAGCTTCGCCGCTGCCCGCTGCATTTCGCGCGCGGGTTCCAGCAGGCTTTCTCCGGTCGAAGTTAGAACCAGACCGCGCGGCTGACGGTGAAACAGCTCTACCTCCAGCGCGTCTTCTGCCGCACGTATATGCCGCCCCAGCGTCGGCTGGCTTAAACCCAGCCCGCGCGCAGCCGCAGAAAGCGAACCCGTCTCGGCAACCGCCAGAAACGCCTGAATATGTGTCCAATCGAGTCGCTGTATATCCATACGTTTTTGAATACCACACCAACGTATTTTGGCAAAATACATTCGCTACCGAATAGGCAATACTATCGACATGTTGAAACTCATGGAGGTCGAAATGACAAAGAAAGTTTTAATCCTCGGCGCCAATGGCCGGTTCGGCCGCGCAGCCACCAAAGCATTTGACGATGCTGGTTGGAATGTCACCAAGTTGACCCGCCCGGGCAAAACCCGAGGAGCCAATGTTATCGAGGCAAACGCCAGCGACCCTGTTGCCCTGTCCAAAGCCGCGCAGGGTTTCGATGTTTTGGTGAACGCGCTTAATCCGCCTTACCACAAATGGACGGAAATGCTGCCAGTGCTGACAGCCTCCGTCATCAATGCCGCCCGAGCGAGCGGTGCGACTGTGGTTATTCCGGGGAACGTATACAATTTCGGGGTCAATCCACCGGCTTTGATGACAAACACCTCCCCTCAATCCGCCAACACAGGCAAAGGCGCCCTGCGCGTCGAAATGGAACGCAGCTTTCGTGACGCCACGAAGGTTCGTACGATTATTTTGCGCGCAGGTGATTTCATCGAAGCTGAGAAAACCGGTAACTGGTTCGAAAGCCAAATCACCAACAAAGTCGACAAAGGTATCATTACTTATCCCGGCCCCATCGATCAAATTCACGCGTGGTCTTACCTTCCAGACATGGCCCGCGCCGCCGTCGAACTTTGCGAAATACGCGAGTCGCTGCCACAATTTTCGGACATACCTTTTGCGGGTTTCGCCCTGACGGGTGAAGAACTGGTTAATGCCGTAGAAGCGGCAACCAACAAAACCCTGAAGGTCAAGAAAGTTCCGTGGCGCTTGGTGTCAATGTTAGGACTATTCTCGCCACAAATCCGCGAAGTCGTCGCCATGCGCTACCTCTGGAACATGCCTCATCAACTGGACGGTTCGACTATGCGGTCCCTGTTGCCGGACTTCAAACCAACTCCGCTGTCGGTCGCCATGCGTGAAGTATTGCAATCCTGACCTCGCAAGCCTACGCAATATCAAAGGGGTTTTGCATATGGTTAACGACACGGACGATCACCGAATTTATGCGATTGGGGATATCCACGGATGTCTCGACCAGCTTTTACAGGTGCAGGACAACATCCGGTCTGACCTGCAAAAGCGCCCTCATCCGCAACCGGTCATCGTCTACCTCGGAGATTTTATTGATCGTGGCCCTGAAAGTCGCGGCGTTGTCGAAAATCTGATTATCGAAAGCGCCGCTGCTCACCGAACCCACGTCCTACTCGGTAACCACGACATGATGCTGCAAATATACCTGAAGGACCCCACAATTCCGATCCGGCCAAACAGACCAAAGGTTAACAAAGTCCACTGGCTACACGAACTTGGGGGCGGGGCCGAAACCCTCCTTTCGTACGGAGTTGTCGACGCAAATCACGAAAACCCGGGCGCGACGCACAAAGATTTCATCGCCGCGCTGCCTGGCGAGCACTTGCACTTCTTTGAAACGCTGGAACACTATGTGCGTCTCGGCAGCTATCTTTTTGTTCACGCAGGCATCAACCCGGATGCTCCACTGGACGAGCAAACAGAAGACGACTTTACATGGATGCGCGAACCATTTTTGTCCTCGACGGCCGATCATGGCTTCACGGTCGTTCATGGCCATACACCTACAAAACTTGTCGCGAACCGCGGCAATCGGATCGGCATAGATACAGGCGCTGTGTTTGGCGGCGATCTGTCGTGTCTGGTTTTAGAGGGTACAGAACAAGCTTTGTTGAGCCAAATCGGCTTAATCCCCTGCTTGCCCGAGACCTAGTCGACCGATATGTCCACCCAGACCATCCGGTGGTTAGAAGCCCCGTCGCGTCCCTCTCCAATCAATTCCCCGTCTGCATCCTCCGGCTTTGGCCAAAACACACCTGCCGCGCTGACGGTCAAATTCGCCGACGTCAACGCGTAGTCCACTCGCATATTGCCGATATCCGCGTCCCATTCGACGGTATCCAATGCCGGGTCCCCCTGCTGTACCAAGTTTGCCCCGCCATAACGCTCTGCTGCGACCGGTCCGCCTTCCGACCTTTGCTGTGGATCATAGATCAATCGATGATTCAACAATCTGGATAGCGCTGCTTTTTGCCCTTCGCCGTCGGCCGGATCATTGTTCAAATCGCCGAGCACAACGAAATATTCACCGGCAGAACCAGCCAAGCTCCCGTTGTCATCACGAAAAGCGACGCCATCAAGATACGACACCCAAAACGCGATTTCGGCATTATTGCGCAGGCCATTCAGGTTTTCCTCACCGTCGAAAACCGGTGGTGTCGAATGCGATGCTAAAAAGTGAAGGTTTTCACCGCTTGGCAGAACCACCGGAACATCCCAGTGAGACTTGGACGACAACCGCATTTCGGCCGCTATCGATTCTGAAAAAAGCGGTTCACCGTTCGAAGACGCGGGGATTTTCCCATCGGTCAGATCAAGCCACTTCAGTGTGGAAAAACTACGCGCACCTGCACCCTCGATCAGAAAGCGCGAGATCAGCGCCATACCCTGACTCCCCGGAAACCGTCCAAATCCAAAAGCATCCGCCCATTCTCCGAGTTTTCCATCATGATCTAGATCGAGTCCCGACGGAGCCCCCTCGTTTCCAATTGGAGCGTAGAAATACGGATAATCCACCCCGTTTTCGCCCAATGCCAAAGCACGCCGAAATTCGTTCAGAGCAAGATTTGTGAAGTCGGTGTCAAATTCGTTCAGTAAGAGGACGTCCGGACGGACCTTCTGAATAATGGCGATGACCGCTTCCACTTGCGGGTCTTTGTTCGACATGATCGCCTTTAACAAAACACCGGGACCGCCGCGACCAAGGGATACATTAAAGGTCGCTACTCGCACCGTATCGGACAGCGCGGCGGCGGCAGAAAGCACCAATATCAATGTAATCGAGAGAAATAGACGTGCGAATTTTACTCTTGGGCGCGGGACAATATGCGTGCAATCTTCAGCATCGCCGCTGCACGCGCGATCAGGCTGGTTGCCAGAAACGCCCACAAAGTTGTTGCCCATACCATCGCCTGATTATTTTCGAACACATCGACTGTTAGCCAGCTAAATCCATAAGTAGGGATTAATGGTAAACCATAGATTAACACCACACCGAGAATGATGTTGAAATAAGCATCACGCCGCAAGCGCTTGGGTATTTCGGTGCCATCCTTGGGTTGGAAAGTCGGAAGATTGGCCCAGAGATTGAAATTCAAACGATCACGGGGCCAAGCAAAAACCCATAATAGCACTGCAAACGCCAAGGTCATGCCAACCCCGATAACAAAGCTGGTCGTAATGCTATACACCAACAAAATGGCCGTCGTATCCGAGAAGCGTGCATCTTTCAAAGCTGCATCAATGGCCATCGCAACCGGGCTAAATTCGAAATCGAGCGCAATCGCGGCCTGCTGCGCCCAGTCCAGTATCGCCGCATCGTTCAAGCCCAATTCGACTGAACGACAAATCAAAGTGACAGCCACAACCTGAACACCAATGGTGAAGGCCCGAAAACGGTTGTAGGGCGGCGCAAACCGAAAATCTACGAAACCCGGAGCGCTAGACCCATATTCAAAAAAGGTGAAAATTCCGATGATGCCGCCAATAATCAGCGCAAATTCGACGGATCCTTGCGAAGCGGAAGGTAACAGCAGTGACGGGATCGCGACGACTGCCACGACCCACAATGCTCTGAATATTGCCCCCAAAAGGCGCATGTACGCCCACCCCGTTTTTCTGTTCCGCTTAAGCGGAAACTGTATTTACACCCATGGCGTTGCCGCCGAATATTCCTCCTCGAAAGCGTCAATAGCATCGGATTTTTGCATAGTTAGCCCGATATCGTCTAGACCATTCAGCAAACAATGCTTCTTGAACGCATCTACCGTGAACTCAATTGTACCGCCGTCTGGACCAGTAATAACCTGATTCTCTAAATCAACTGTTACCACCGCATTCGCCCCACGGCCTGCGTCATCCATCAATTTGTCGACATCTTCCTGCGGTAATACTATCGGCAAAATGCCATTCTTAAAGCAGTTATTAAAAAAGATGTCAGCAAAGCTTGTCGAGATTACTACACGAATTCCGAAATCGAGCAAGGCCCAAGGTGCATGCTCGCGTGAAGAACCACAACCAAAGTTGTCGCCCGCCACGAGAATTTGAGCATTCCTGTAGGCTGGTTTGTTCAAAACGAAGTCCGAAATTTCGTCGCCGTTGTCATCATAACGCATTTCGTCGAACAGGTTTTTACCTAGTCCGGAGCGCTTGATGGTTTTCAAAAACAGCTTCGGAATGATCATATCCGTGTCGATGTTGATCAGCGGCATAGGTGCGGCAACACCTGAAAGTTTGGCAAATTTTTCCATCTGATCTTCTCCTTAAAGGTCACGAACATCGGTCAGATGACCGGTCAATGCCGCAGCAGCGGCCATGGCTGGCGACATTAGATGCGTGCGGCCTCCACGACCCTGACGGCCCTCGAAGTTACGGTTGGAGGTTGCGGCGCAACGTTCACCAGGCTGCAACTGGTCCGGATTCATCGCCAAACACATAGAGCAACCAGCCAGACGCCATTCAAAGCCGGCATCAATCAGAATTTGGGCGACGCCCTCTTCCTCGGCCTGCGCGCGCACGAGGCCCGAACCGGGCACAACCATTGCCCGAATGCCTTCTTTGATCTTTTTGCCTTTTACAACATCGGCAACAGCCCGAAGATCTTCGATCCGGCCGTTGGTGCAAGATCCGATAAACACTGTGTCGATCTGGATATCGGTCAGCTTCATGCCTGCAGTCAGGCCCATATATTCAAGCGCCCGTTTCACGGCATCAACCTTGCCACCTGTAAAATCTTCAGGTGACGGGACGTTGCCAGTGATCGGCAAAACATCCTCGGGCGAAGTGCCCCATGTCACAGCGGGTGCGATATCTTCGGCGCGAATAGTCAGAACCTTGTCGAAATGCGCATCCTCGTCCGAGAACAGCGTTTTCCAGTTTTCCATTGCCAGTTCCCACTGACCACCTTTCGGTGCATGTGGACGACCTTTAACGTACTCGAATGTAGTTTCGTCCGGTGCAATCAAGCCAGCGCGCGCGCCGCCTTCGATCGCCATGTTGCAGACGGTCATACGACCTTCCATCGACAAATCGCGGATCGCTTCACCACAATACTCAATGACATAACCCGTGCCACCAGCAGTGCCGGTTTTACCGATAACGGTCATTGTAATATCTTTAGCGGTAACACCAGCAGGCAGTTTGCCGGTTATCTCGACCTTCATGTTCTTCGACTTGGTCTGGATCAGCGTCTGGGTGGCCAATACGTGCTCAACCTCGGACGTACCGATACCATGCGCCAGTGAACCGAACGCACCATGTGTTGCGGTGTGGCTGTCACCACAAACGACTGTCATGCCGGGCAAAGTCCAGCCCTGCTCGGGACCAACAATGTGCACAACGCCCTGACGGACATCGTCCACGGGATAATAGTGCACACCAAAATCTTTGGCGTTCTTGTCGAGCGCTTCGAGCTGAATGCGCGACTCTTCGTTCTCGACACCCTCAAGACGATCAAGTGTTGTCGGCACGTTGTGATCCGGCACGGCAATCGTTTTATCGGGCGCATGGACCTTGCGGCCCGCATTGCGAAGCCCCTCGAAGGCTTGTGGGCTGGTTACTTCGTGGACCAGATGACGGTCGATATAAAGCAGGCTTGTGCCGTCTTCGTCTTCGGAAACCAGATGGGCATCCCAGATTTTATCATAAAGGGTTTTTGGGGCGGACATTTTACTCTCCCGCTAGTGTTTGGGTTTTGTTCAGGTGACAGGGAATTCGGGCGCAGCTCAACCAACGGCGGCGAGTATCAACGCCTCTGCGTGAAACCGCCAAGGCAGGCGGGTATGGTCGTCCATGTCAAAAACGCGAGTCATGCCGGCGTGTTTATAGTGGAATGTATCATTGGGCAAGATGCCGGAAATCGTGCGGTGGTATTGAAATCTACTTATATATCGACTAGATATATATCGAATCGATTTTTTGGGGATTTAGATGCGTATTAAACATATCCTGCTTGGTCTGGTGGCAATAGTCGTTCTTGGTGCCGGATACCTATATATAGCATATCTTCGCCCGATCCCTCCGTTTCAGCCGACCGGCGAATATTCTGTTGGCGCAACAAATTTCGACTTTGAGTTCGCCTCTCAAATCTCCGGCGTAGACCGCAAGATCAACGTCCGCGCTTGGTATCCGAGCAATGCCGCCGAAGGCGAGATCAATCTGGTCTCCTCGCAGCGACTAGTCGAAAAAACCGTCGAATTCTACAACATGCCAAGTTTCATTGCAAAAACCGAAGCTTCTCTGTCCTTCAAAGACGCCCCAATCGCCAATAGCGGCGACAAATTTCCGGTTATCGTTTTCAATCATGGCTTTGGCTCCTTTGCCGAACAGAACACCTCCAACATGCAGGAACTGGCCAGCAACGGTTACATCGTGTTTTCCCTTTCGCACCCCGAAACCAGCCTGTTGACCGAATACACCGATGGCTCCTACGTCTATAACAACCCCGACCTGCCAGTCTTTGTCGAGCAATTACGGTACGAAGAAGCCGCAACAGCTTCCTACAACGGCATCAGCGCAGCATTGGAAACCAAAGACAACGCGACCAATTTCGCGGAGTACTGGCAAGGTATGCGCACCTTAGCGCAAAACGCACCATTCGCAAATATGCAACCTTTTCTGCGCGCCTGGATCGAGGATAGCAACGCGTTAGTTAACGCCATCGCCACGAATCAAACCGCACAGTTTCCTGCTATTTTCGCCGCGAGCATGAACTCCAAAATGATCGGCATTTTCGGACACTCCCTAGGCGGTATGACTGCCCTCGCAACAACCGCATCCAACGCCAACATCAAAGCGGCAATCAACCTCGACGGTCCGTTCGCATTCGACGAACCGCTGGAGAACATCCACCTATCCGCCCCCACCTGCATGCTCATGGCCGAAGGTATTCCTCTTGGCGGCGAGGTAATCAGTATGGCCGACATAAACACCCCGCTTCTGGAAACCTCCGATTACGGCGGCTGCGTCGCGGTATTCAACGGCGCCTGGCACATGAATTTTGCCGACCTCAATTACGTGTCATTCCTCAAACTATTGCCAATTCTTGGTCCGGTTGATCAGGAAAAAATGGGGATTGAGCTCAACCATCTTCTGGTAAACATCTTCGACCGCCACCTGAAAGGGGATGATATTCCCTATGCTCCAGTCTATGACACTATCGTAGAATATCGCGAATTTTGACAGGGCCAGCTTCATGCAAGACAAGATAATCCTGGGTATCCTGCAATATCGCGACATGACCTCTTATGACGTAAAAAAGGCGATCGAAAAATCGACCGCGTTTTTCTACAACGCTTCCATGGGCAGCATTCATCCAGCCTTGAAGAAGCTCGAAACCGCAGGGAGTGTTACCGCAACAAGTATCGTCGAAAACGGCCGCGCCAAAAAAATCTACAGCATCACGGATAAAGGCCGAGAGGTATTCACCCGCTGGCTAGGCGAAGGCCTGCCGCTAGAAAAATTCAAAGACGAAACGCTGGTCCGGCTGTTTTTCTTTGGCAACATAGCGCCAGACGAACAGGCGCAGCACATCACGGAACATATCGCCACACTCGATGACCAAATCGGTATGTTGGAGGCCCTCAAAGCCCAGCTACACGAAGTCGAGATACCGGAAGATATGAAAAGCCACGCCCTGTTCCAAATCGCTACGCTGGACTTCGGCCTAAACTATTTCAAGTTTTCCCGCGACTGGTATCAGAAATTTCTAAAAGAGAAGATCACAGATCATAAAGGTCCGTGAACTTCCGCTCCAGATACGCGAGCAACGGCTTCTCGCTCGGCTTGTGACCAACTGCATCCGCAATAATCTGCTCGGGCGCTGACAAATGCGCCTTCTGATGCACGTTCTCGCCCAACCAAGCCAACGCGTTACTCGTATCGCCTTTGGAAAAGTCTTCATCCAACGTCGGCATAACATCCTGCATCTTCGCAAAAAGCTCACCCGCATAGATATTCCCTAGCGAGTACGTCGGGAAATACCCAAACAACCCGACAGCCCAATGCACGTCCTGCAACACACCTTGCGCCGCATCCGGCACGTCCACGCCGAAATCACGCTTGAAATTATCGTTCCATGCAGCTTCCAGATCTGCCACCTGCAACTCGTCGCGGATCAACGCGCGTTCAAGTTCAAACCGCAGTAGTACATGCAGGTTATAGTGCAATTCGTCCGCTTCGGTCCGAATAAAGCCCGATTCAACACGGTTCGCTGCACGATAAAGTTCCTCGCCATCCTTCAGGTCAAAGTCCCCCATTTCGTCGCGCATGACGCCAAACATCCACTCGCAGAACGCACGGCTTCGACCGATCTGGTTTTCCAGCATCCGCGACTGGCTTTCATGTACCCCCATCGAGGCATATTTCCCCGCCGGTTGCATCGCCAGCTCCTCCGGCATCCCCTGTTCGTACTTCGAGTGCCCGACCTCGTGGACCGTCGAATAAAAGCAATTGAACACGTTCTTTGGATCAACCCGCGTCGTAATCCGTGAATCATTGTTGTTGCCGGAACTAAACGGATGCACCGCCAGATCAATCCTGCCTGCGTCCCAGTCATAATCAAACGCGCTCGCCAGGCGGTTGGCTACAGCCATTTGCACGTCGGCCCCGAACTCTCCCTTTATCGAAGGAACCTCCGCGCCTTTGTCCGCAATCGCACCGCGCAGTTCCGTCAAACCGGGTCTGAGACGACCAAGCAATTCAGCCAGAGGGCCGGACTTCGCATCCGGTTCGTAGTCATCCAGTAATGCGTCATAGAGATCACCGCCGTCCGCCAGACAAGCCGCTTCCTGCCGGCGCAAATCCAGCACCTTTTCCAATGTCGGCGCAAACGCCGCGAAATCACTGGTGCCGCGCGCATCGGCCCACGCCTGTTGCGAGGCGGAGGTCACCCGCGCCAACTCCTCAGCCAAATCTGCCGGAATCTTTGTCGCCCGCGCATAGGATTTCTTTGCTTCCGCCAAGTTCACCTTGCCGACAGCGTCCAGCGCATTCTCGTCAATCGAGTCAAACCAGTCCGGCAATCGCGGATCGGTATTGCGCGCGTGAATGGTGGCCTCAAGTGCCGCATTTTGTTCGGACCGCTGGGCGTTCCCTTTTCGGGGCATCATTACTTCTTGATCCCACATCAAAACCCCACCGACCTGCTCTAGCGCCGAGGTGGTTTTCAAGTGGTCCAACAACGTTGTGTAAGCAGAATTTGTCATGCGTAAAGAATCCCTAACGAATTGAAGTATCGCCCCATAGGATCGTATTTCCATGAACGATCCAAGCGAAAAACTAGGTGGGCACATCCGTGAACGGCAATATCTCACCGCTTGCTGTCCGTGGCGGCATTCCCATCTCGGTAATCGTGCGCTTCATAATTTTGCAGAACCGCATCGTCGCCGGACTGAGGTTAATATCCACGTTCCACACCAGATATACGTTCCGCCAATAAGCGTTACCGTCGGGTATACGGAACACGAGATCCGAAGCAAGCGACAGACTGCCCAGCTCCGGAATCGGCGAGGCGTATTTGCTACCACGCACAAAAGACTGGATCGAAATAGCGCTGGCCACTCCGATCCTCGACGCCGCCAGCGCCTTTCTAACGGCGGGTTCGTCGATCACGTCGCACAGTTTATGATGCACCATTGGCGCAGTCGCCAAATCGGACCAATACAGTTTCTCTTTGCGGCCAAGCGCACTGTCACGCGCACACAGCACGCCTAACCGGTCGGACATCAGATGCGCCGATTTCAGGTGCGCCGAACCGATCACAGACAAATTGTTAACAATGCCAATATCCGCTCCTTCACTCTGGAGTTTCGCCAGAATTGCAGCGTTTGTGATATCCTCCACATTAACCAGAATATTCGGGTTTTCTTCGTGCATCTGGCCAATCACCTTGGGTAGCAGGTTGGCGACCGCAGCTGGCATCGCGGCAACGCGCACCTGTCCCTCGCCGGATTCGGCAAATTTCAGGATCGCGGAAACCGAGTTTTCGAAATGCACCAGCTCGCGCTTTGCCTCCGCAAGGGTAAACTCGCCCAGAGCCGTCAAATGGCTTTTGCGATCGGTTTCAAACAGCGGCGAGCCGAGTTCTTCCTCGAACTGCTTAAGCATCATTGAAATCGCAGCCGGCGAGCGTTGAAGTTTCTTTGCGGCCTTCGAAAGATTTCCGGCCTCGGCCACGGCCACAAAATACCGCAGCATATCCGTTTTAATTGTCATAAATATTACCCCGTAAAGCACGATGCATACATCAGTTTAAGTTTTTCTGAAAGAACTTTCCACTTTGAGTATTTTCAACAAATCGCAGTTCATAGGGTGAAAACCCGCGCGCGCTACTATACATGAGAGGCAACGCCAACACTGAAACGGGAAATCCCATGACCGCATCCCTTGAATCCCTGACTTTCGCCCTGCTTGACGCCGCCAAAGCAGCAGGTGCCGAAGCCGCCGATTCCATTGCCGTATCCGGCGACAGCCAGTCCATCGAGGTCTTGAACGGCAAACTCGAACACGCGGAGCGTTCCGAAGGTGTCGACTTGGGATTGCGGGTCTTTGTCGGCCAGAGACAGGCCTGCGTTTCTGCCTCCGATCTACGACCTGAAACCCTGCGCGCCATGGCCGAACGTGCCGTGGCGATGGCCAGCGAAGCGCCCGAAGATCCAAACTGCGGGCTGGCTGACCCGTCCCAGCTCGCGACCGCTTGGGACATCGAACCGCTAGAGCTCGCCGATCCTTCCGATGCCCCTACATCCGCCGAATTGCAGCAAGATGCCCTAGAGGCCGAAGAGGCCGCTTTCGCCGTCAAAGGCGTAACACAAGTGCAAGGCTCCGGTGCCGGATACAGCCGCAGCGCAATCCATATCGCTGCGACCAATGGCTTTAGCGGCGGTTACGCCCGCACCTCGCGCTCGACCTCCTGTGTCGCAATAACCGGCGAAGGGCTGGAAATGGAGCGTGATTATAATGGCGAGGGCCGCATCTTTGGCGCAGACCTTCCTTCCGCAACCGAAATCGGCCGGATAGCCGGCGAGCGCGCCGTGTCGCGGGCCGGTCCGAAAAAACCACCTACAGGTGCCTATCCGGTGCTGTTCGACGAACGCATTTCCTCGGGCTTGATCGGACATCTGGTCGCCGCAATCAACGGCTCCTCCATCGCGCGTGGTTCAAGCTGGCTGAAGGATGCAATGGGCCAACAGGTTCTACCCGAAGGTCTATCCCTGATCGAAGACCCACACCGCCCCCGCACCTCCGGTTCCAAACCTTTTGACGCCGAGGGATTATCGACTACGCGCCGCGCAATCATCGAAAACGGTATATTGCAAGGCTGGACACTTGATCTGGCGACCGCTCGAAAACTGGGGCTGGAAAGCACCGCAAACGCGGCCCGCGGCACCTCGGCCCCACCAAGCCCGTCAGCAGGAAACCTTTCGTTAACCCAAGGCGCCGAAAGCCGCGAAGACCTGATTTCAATGATGGGCACCGGCCTGATCGTGACATCCCTGATCGGCAGTTCAATTAACGCCAACACCGGCGACTACTCCCGCGGTGCCTCCGGTTTTTGGGTCGAAAACGGCGTAATCACCGGACCGGTAAACGAATGCACCATCGCCGGAAATCTACGTGAGATGTTGGGCTCGATCCGTCCGGCGAATGACGGCCGCGCACATCTATCCCGCGTTGTTCCCAGCTTGCTAGTCGAAGGGTTAACCATTGCCGGCGCATGATATCGATCTACTGACTGACGCTGCGCACGCAGCAGGGGATATCGCCCGAAAATACTTTCAGGCGAACCCCGAGACATGGGACAAAGGCGGCGGCCAAGGCCCTGTGACCGAGGCCGATCTGGCCATCGACCGCATGCTAAACCGCGAACTTTTGGCTGCCAGATCGGACTACGGCTGGCTATCCGAAGAAACCGAAGACGATTCCGCCCGCCTTGAACGCCCGAAGGTCTTTATCGTAGACCCCATCGACGGCACCCGTGCCTTCATCGCCGGCGAGAAATCCTTTGCCCACTCGCTGGCCATTTCCGATAACGGCGAAATCGTCTCGGCCGTCGTCCACTTGCCCATGAAGGGCCTGACTTACAGCGCCACCAAAGACGGCGGCGCTTTCCTGAACGGAAAACCGATCAACGCCAGCAGCCAACAAGACCTGAACGCCGCTCGCATGCTTATCACCAAACCCACGCTTATGCCCGACCTTTGGCCCGGCGGCGTGCCAGACATCAAGCCGAACTTCCGCCCCTCCCTCGCGTACCGGATGTGTCTGGCAGCGGACGGCACTTTTGATGGAATGTTGACCCTGCGAGACACATGGGAGTGGGACGTTGCCGCCGGAGACCTGATCGCCCGCGAGGCCGGCGCCCTTGTCACCACCCGCGAGAACCTGCTCGCCCGCTATAACAATCCCGAGCCGTATCTGGCCGGAATGGTCGCCGCGAACGCCCGCCTGCACCCGCAGTTTATCGCGCGGTTGTGACGCTCGGCGATTGACTGCAACGGGGCTATGGCTAATGTGCGCGCAAAAACCCACGCAAAGGAAATACCAATGACCCAACGTTTGCACCTCGTTTTTGGCGGAGAGCTGAAAGACCCACAAAGCAACGAATTCCGCGATCCTGAAAACGTCGAAACCATCGGTATTTATCCGAACTACGAGAAAGCTTACGACGCGTGGAAAGCTGCCGCACATTCCACCGTCGATAACGCCCACATGCGCTACTTTATTGCCCACCTGCACCGTCTGCGCGACGAGGAAACAGAAACCAGCCTGACCGAAGAAATGGGCTGACGCACCGGATGCGGCGCTCGATTTCACTGGCGATCTACATGCTTTACGCGCGCTTTGGCTACGGCAAGCGTGCGCCCAAGCAAACTGGCTTGTTAGAATTCAACGCCCCCACCGACTTGATGCGCCCAACCGGACAACTTCTGTGGATCACCGTCACCAGTATCAGCGGCGCCCATTCGATGCTGGAACTTGTCCGGCGGATGCTCGATCAAAACCCAAAGCTTTCCTGCCTTGTCACCTCGACTACACCTGAGGCCAAACAGGTTTTCGAAGGTCTGGAACCGGAGCGGATAACTTTCCAGCCTTTACCGGCCATAAAAGTCGCAGACATCGACACGTTTCTCGACCATTGGAAACCCAGCCTTGCGATCCTGACCGAAGACGCCCTGCTACCTGCCCTCATTGTACGCACAAAAAAGCGCAAGCTCCCGCTGCTTTTTATCAAAGCCGAAATGCCGGCGAACCGATATCGCCGCTGGCGGTTTCTGACACGCATGGCAAAATCCCTTTTGCGCCGGTTCGACCGCATCCTGACGTTGTCGGAAAAAGACGCCCGCAACTTTCTTAAGCTAGGTGCTCCCACAAATCGTCTAGAAGTTTGCGGGTCGCTGATTGACGGGGCTTCACCACTGCCGCATGACGAAAACCAGCGCAAAGCTATGGCGCGTGCTATCGGCGGGCGGGCGGTCTGGTTTGCCGCCTCCACGCACCCCGGCGAAGAGGAAATCATTATATCCGCGCACCGCACGGCGCGCCTGTCCTACCCCGAACTGCTCTTGATCCTCTCGCCACGCAACCCTGAGCGTGGCGACGAAATTGCCACTTTGGCGCGTGATCTTGGCTGCACTGTCGCGCAACGATCCATAGGTCAGGGCATCGACTCCCGAACCGACATCTACATCGCCGACACCCATGGTGAAGCGGGCCTTTGGCACCGCATAGCCCCCGTATCTTTCATCGGCGGCTCGCTCAAACTTTTCGGCGGACACAACCCGTTTCCATCCGCTGCCCTTGGTTCCGCTATCCTGCATGGCCCCGAAGTTTATAACTTCGCTTCCGCCTACGAGCGTTTAGCCGAGGCTAACGCCTGCATCCGTGTCATGGACCAAGCCGATCTCGCGCGCCAACTGGAAACCGCCCTCATACCTGAACGCGCCGCGCAACTTGCCACCGCAGCATGGGCTGCCAGCGGTGAAGCCGACGAAGCCGTCAACAAAGTGACCGAACTGCTGCAATCCTATCTGCCAAACGAGGCAACCTGATGCGCGCACCTCTTTTTTGGAACCGCCCACACGGACTTTTGTCCCGCCTCCTCTACCCATTAGAGCTGGTCTGGATTTCGGCGACCCGGCGCAGGCTGACCAAAGGTGCATGGGAACGCTTGCCTGTGCCGGTAATATGCGTAGGCAACATCAACGTTGGCGGAACAGGTAAAACCCCGACAGTCATCGCCTTGATGGACATCTGTGCAGAGCTCGGCGCATCGGCCCATGTCGTTTCCCGTGGCCACGGCGGCTCCGAAATCGGACCACTAAAGGTCGACGAACGAACACACGATGCCAGCCAAGTCGGCGACGAACCGTTATTGATCTCGGCTTTCGGTCCATGCTGGATCGCCAAGGACCGCGCCGCCGGTGCCAAGGCCGCCATCGCCGCAGGTGCGGAGATTATCATACTGGACGACGGCTTCCAAAATCCCGCCCTCGCCAAAGATCTGAACATCGTTGTGGTTGATGCCGAAGTTGGCTTCGGGAATGGCCGCGTTATGCCCGCCGGACCTCTAAGGGAACGACTTTCCGACGGACTGGCGCGCGCAGATGTTATCGCCCCGATCGGGACGCCGACTGCGCAAAAACAACTGGCCGAAAAAATACCGGCAATCACAGGGAAACCAATCTGGGAAGGCGAAATACGCCCGTTGGAAACCGGTATGGACTGGTCCGGCACCCGCTTCATCGCCTTCGCAGGGATCGGTCGTCCGGGTAAGTTCTTTGCCACCCTGTCCGCCCTCGGAGCCGAGCTCGTCGCCACTTACGAATTCGCGGACCATGCACCCTACACCGACGCGATCCTGCAACGCCTACAAGCCGAGGCCAAAACGAAATCCGCACAACTGGTCACAACGGAAAAGGACGTCGCCCGTCTACCTGTGGATTTCCGACGCAACGTTCTCGCGCTGCCGGTTCGTTTGGTTTTTAACGACCGCGAGGCCGTCAAAACCGCAGTTCAGGAAGTTCTAGCGACGCGGCGGACCGAATAGGCTGTTTATCAGGCTCTCAAGCAAATTGTTGCTGACGTCCTCGACCAGAGAATCGATTTCACTAACGATGCGCGGCGGCTCACTATTCGGATCGATCAACGGCAGCGGCCGTACCGGCAAACCCTCATGCACCCGCGTCATCGTTTCGCGCCAGATTTCGGCCGGCAGTCCACCACCGGTTACGCCGGTTAGTTTGGAATTGTCGTCATATCCCATCCAGACGCCCGCCACATAGTCAGCGGTAAACCCGATAAACCACGCATCCCGCGCCCCTTGCGTCGTGCCGGTTTTACCCGCCACAGGACGATCACCCAACGCCGCACGGGCACCGGAGCCAACTTCGACAACCTGCGACATCATATAGACCAGATATCCGGCGGCACGTTCGTCCAGCACCCGGAAACCATTGGTCCGGTCCAGACTCATCAACACTTGATCCTCGCCACGAAGACGCAAATCGAGCCACCCATAGGGCAATGCCTGCCGCCCGCCGTTCAGAATTCCGGCGTACGCCCCCGTCATTTCCAACAACGTCGCCTCGGAAACACCCAGCGCCAGTGCCGGCCCATCCGCCAGCGGCGAAGTTATTCCGAAATCCACCGCCATCGCCCGAACCTTGTTACGCCCGACCTCCTCGGTCAGACGTACCGCAACAGTGTTGAGGGAATTCGCCATCGCATCGACCAACCGCAGGCGGCCAAAGTACTCACGCGAATAATTTTGCGGGCTCCATGGGCCGGATCCGGGTACATCGATGGTAATCGGCTCGTCCACGACGATATCAAACGGATGCATGCCGGATTCCAGCGCCGCCCCGTAGACAAACGGCTTGAACGATGACCCCGGCTGCCGCAGCGCTTGCGTCGCGCGGTTAAACTGCCCCGCTCCGTTGATTTGACGCCCGCCGACAATGGCACGAACGGCGCCGTCTGCCGACATTACAACAATCGCCGCCTGCGCCTTAGACCCTTCGCGCACCTTGTTCTCAAAAATATACGTTAGCGCATCTTCTGCCGCTTTCTGGATACCGCGATCAAAGGTCGTCAGTATCTCGACATCCTCGCCCGTATCCCGCGTCAGGAAAGACGGAGCGTCGGTCATGATCCAGTCAGCGAAATACCCGCCCGCCCGTTCCTGTGCCGCTTGCGACAAGGTCGCAGGGCTCGCCAATGCCAGCTCTGCCTCGATACGGGTCAAATATCCTTGCGCCTGCATCAAGCCAAGCACAACGGTTGAACGATCCTGCGCCCGCTGCAAGTTTCTGGTCGGTGCGTAGCGTGACGGTGCCGTCAACAGCCCTGCCAGCATCGCAGCCTCCGAGACATTCACTTCACGCGCCGACTTGCCGAAATACCGTTGCGCCGCCGCTTCAAAGCCCTGCGCCCCGGCACCAAGATAGGCCCGGTTCAGATAGATCGAAAGGATATCGTCTTTTTCGTACTTCAGCTCCATCGCGACGGAATAGGGGATTTCCTTGATCTTGCGCAGGATGGTCTGCTGACGGCATTCTGCTTCCGGCAGGTCCTCTCCCAGACACAACAACTTGGCCACCTGCTGCGTCAACGTCGAACCGCCATGCCCCGACAACGGTCCACGACCTTCGCGCAGGTTGATACGAATAGCGCTGGCAATTCCGCGCGGGCTGATACCGAAATGGCTGTAGAACCGCTTGTCCTCGGTCGCGACCACCGCGTTCTTCAGATGCGGCGAAACCGTCCCCGCCCGTAGCGAGCCGTCAAACTGTTCGCCCCGCCACGCAAAAATCTCGCGGTCACGGTCCAGCAACACAACCGAACCGCCAGCCCGCCCGTCAAGCTGTTGCTCCATCGGCGGCAAAGCCACGTAATAATACCCGACCCAAAGCGCCAACCCGATCGCACCAACCAAAGTCGCGCGGATGCCCACCCACCATATCACACGGAAAACCGTCCGGAATATCCAGCCGAAAGCGCGCGCCAAAAATCCCTTTTGGGCGGGTTTAACTGCCCCCTTGCGAGGTTTTGCCGATTTGGTCTTGGCCATTTTTGTGGGCCGCCTGCTCATATTTTTTTCGTTATCCCCTGACTAGTCGGTTTTTCCTTCGGTGTGGAGGGCGATTCTGAACTTTCGGCAATTCTTTGCCATGCAGAACTTCCATTTTGTGATTAATTTTTAGCCATTATGGTATTTGTGTGCATAATTTAACCACAAATCACTGGAATTCGCAGCTTTCCTCACCCTGAAACCTTCATCTTGCGACGCTCTAGTAAGAATGTGCCCCAACACCGCTCAACGCAACAAGGAGGCCCCATGAAACTTATCATCGCCGTAATTAAACCCTTCAAACTGGAGGAAGTCCGCGAAGCCCTAACGTCCATCGGCGTGCAAGGCCTCATGGTTTCCGAAGTTAAAGGCTATGGCCGTCAATCCGGCCACACCGAAATTTACCGTGGCGCAGAATACGTCGTAAATTTCGTTCCTAAAATCAAACTCGAAATGGCCGTCGCTGACAGTGACGTTGCCAAGATCGTCGAGACCCTAGGCGAAACAGCCAAAACCGGCAAAATCGGTGATGGCAAAGTCTTCGTCATGGATGTCGAGCAAGCCTTGCGTATCCGTACAGGCGAAACCGGCGAAGAAGCCCTTTGAACCCCTTGAGAGGAGAACCAATGAACAAGTTTACAAAACTCGCGGGACTTTCAGCGGCTACCGCCCTGATATCGACACCCGCACTTGCCGAGGCTGGCGTAGACGCCGCCGAGCACACAATCTTTATCCTTAACTCCGTACTATTCCTTATGGGTGGTTTTCTGGTGTTCTGGATGGCCGCTGGTTTCACAATGCTAGAAGCCGGCCTTGTGCGTTCCAAAAACGTTACAATGCAGCTAACCAAAAACGTCGTACTGTTCTCGCTAGCAGCCATTTTCTACTACCTGATCGGCTACAACGTCATGTACCCACTGGGCAACTGGTCCATCGGTACAGATGAAACCGGCGGCTACCTTGGTGCCTTCGGTGTTGCCGTTCTCGAAGCTGTTGGTGTTTCGGCTGAAAACGCTGACGACATCGGCTATGCCTCGACCGGCTCCGACTTCTTCTTCCAGTTGATGTTCTGTGCAACAACCGCATCGATCGTTTCCGGTACTCTGGCCGAACGCATCAAACTTTGGCCCTTCCTGATCTTCACGATCATCCTGACAGGTCTTATCTACCCAATCCAGGCTAGCTGGAAATGGGGCGGTGGTTTCCTCGACACCCAGTTCGGCTTCCTTGATTTCGCTGGCTCGACTGTTGTTCACTCCGTAGGTGGCTGGGCTGCTTTGGCGGGCGCACTTATCCTCGGCCCACGTATCGGCAAATATGCTAAAGACGGTCGCGTAGTTCCATTCCCGGGTTCCAACCTTCCACTAGCCACATTGGGTACATTCATCCTGTGGCTCGGCTGGTTCGGCTTTAACGGCGGCTCGCAGTTGGCTATGGGCACAATCGGTGACGTTGCAGACGTATCGCGTATCTTCGCAAATACAAACGCTGCCGCAGCCGGTGGTGTGATCGCAGCACTTGCCCTGACACAACTACTCTACAAAAAGCCTGACCTTACGATGATCCTGAACGGCGCACTTGCCGGTCTGGTAGCCATCACAGCCGAACCACTAACACCTACACTGGGTCAAGCAACTCTGATCGGTGCCGTTGGTGGTGTGATCGTGGTCTTCGCAGTTCCATTCCTCGACAAGCTGAAAATCGATGACGCAGTTGGCGCTATCCCTGTTCACTTGCTGGCAGGTATCTGGGGCACACTAGCTGTTCTACTAACAAACCCTGATGCGACCCTAGTTGGTCAGATCGTTCCGATCATCATCGTGGGTGTGTTCGTCTTCGTAGTTTCCTTCATCGTCTGGTCTATCCTGAAAATGACAATGGGCATTCGGGTTTCGCAGGAAGAAGAAATCAACGGTCTGGATATGGCTGAACTGGGCATGGAAGCATACCCCGAGTTCTCCCGCAGCTAATCTTGCAAGCTATTCCCTCCTAGGCGTTAGCGCCTCGGACAACTTACCCGGGCGGTCTTCCGTCCGGGTTTTTTAATGCGCCCCTCAAACCGGAAGCATCGTCGTCGACTTTATCTCCTCCATCGACAGCAACGCCGTGACGTTGAAAATCTTCACGTTGGCAATCAGCGCCTGATAGAACGCATCATACGCCTTGGCATTTTCAACCCGCACTTTCAAAATATAGTCGATGTCACCAGCCAGCCGATGTGCCTCCAGCACCTCCGGGCGCTGCCGCAAGGTTTTCAAAAATACCGCCTGCCACTCCGCGTCATGCTCGGACGTGCGCACCAAGACAAAGAAACAAGCCTCCAGCCCTAGCGCCTCCGGCGAGAGCAAAACCGTCTCTCGCAAAATCACTCCAGCCTCCTTCATTTTGCGGATTCGATTCCACACTGGCGTCTTAGACGAATCAACTTTACGCGCGATTTCGTCCAACGACTGCGAAGCATCGCGCTGAAGTTCAAAAAGGATTTTTCGATCAAGACCATCTATTCGGTACGCCATACTACCCTCTCGGTGTTTAGTGGGTGAATTTCCACATTTTCGGATAGTGACGGAAATATATCCTTAATTTTCCTGCCATCTATCCATAATCAAGAACAATGTTTTACTATCATAGGAGAAAACAAAACACATCGGAGATTAAAATGTCCATCCAATACACACCGAAAGTTATCGCCGCCGAAAAAGTTCAGGACGGAAAAACCGTGTACTTGACCAGTTGCGATGCATGGACTCCCGATATCGAAATCGCCGAATACCTGCAGGAAGAAGATCTGGAATGGCGTCTCGCTTTTGCCCGCCGCTTGCGTGAAGTCAAAAATGCCGCGCTCGCCACTGCGCCCGAGATCTACCTGCCACAAGCATCCGTAGCCTAACCGCTACTGTTGGCAAATCTCCAGAAAAGCGTCGCCGAACCGTTCGGCTTTGGCTTCGCCAATCAATCGCACCAAAGCCTCCATCGAGGCAGGCTTTTGTCCCGCCACTTTCGCCAGAACACTCGTGCTACAAGACATCGGCTTTTCTGTGCCATGCGGGCCGTTCGCCAAATCCAGCTGGGCCGCCTTTAGTTGGTCAAATACATCGCCCGCCGCCTTCCCCGCCAGTTTTCGCCGTGCGGGATGCATTTCTTCGGCATCCCCGTTCAGCACTGCCAGAAATACCTTCCCGTATTTCTCGAGCTTCTTCGCACCGACCCCGTTCAATCGGCTGAAATCATCCAGTGTCGCGGGCTTATGGGTCGCCATTTCGATCAAGGTCTTATCCGGGAAAATTACATACGCAGGCGCGCGCAACGTCTCCGCCAACTCGCGCCGCTTCATTTTCAGCGCACTCAAAATCGGCTCGTCCTCCTCGGCAACCAACGACACCGGTGCCCGCCGCGAGGGCGTCTGACCGGCGCTGCGGATTGTGTCCATCCGCAAATCGATACTCGCCTCGCCACGCAGAATAGGCCGCGCGCTCTGGGTCATAACCAAGCCCCCCATCCGCTCCACATCGGGCCGGATCAAATCATGCCCCATCATCTGCCGAAAAATCGTCTGCCACTGCTTGCGGTTATATTCTTTACCGACGCCAAAGGTAGGCAGCGCATCATGGTTCCGCGCCTTGACCTTGTCGGTCATACTGCCCAGCAAAACATCCGTCAGATGCCCGACCCCGAAATACTCCCCCGTCCGTAAAATCGCGCTCAGCGCTTTGCGAACCGCATCCGTTCCGTCAAACACCTCAGGCGGCGTTGTGCATAAGTCGCAATTCCCGCAAGGCGCTTCCAAATCATCGCCAAAATATTCCAGCAAGACCTGACGGCGGCAACCCAAAGCCTCCGCCAACCCCAACAAGGAATTCAAACGAGCATGGTCCGCCCCCTTACGATCATTCGGTGCCAACCCCTCGTCTATCTGCGATCGCCGTAGCCGGATATCATCCGCCCCGTATAACGTCAGCGTGTCCGCCGGCGCGCCGTCGCGCCCAGCGCGGCCGATTTCCTGATAGTACGACTCAATCGATTTGGGCAAATCAGCATGCACCACGAACCGGATGTCCGGCTTGTCGATCCCCATGCCAAAGGCCACAGTTGCACAAACGATCAGCCCGTCCTCACGCTGAAACCGGATCTCGGCCAACCGGCGTTCTTCTGCATCCATTCCTGCATGATAATACAACGCCGAATGGCCTTCACCCCGTAACGCTTGCGCCAGCACTTCGGTCTTGTTCCGGCTGGAGCAATACACGATTCCGGATTGACCTTTCCGCGCCGCGACAAACTCCGTCAATTGCTTGCGTGGCTGGTCTTTCGGCTGAAACGCCAGTGCAATATTCGGTCGGTCGAACCCTTCCAGAAACGTCGTCGGGCTTTCGCCGTCAAACAGACGCTTGCCGATTTCAAACCGCGTTTCCGCATCCGCCGTCGCCGTAAAGGCCGCCACTTGCACATTGCCAAGCTGTTTGCGCAGCGCCCCGATCTTCAGGTAGTCCGGTCGAAAGTCATGCCCCCATTGCGAAACACAATGCGCCTCGTCCACTGCCAGCAGCGTCACATTTATCCGCGACAACAACTGGATCGCACCGCCGTTCGCCAGACGTTCAGGTGCCATGTAAAGCAGCTTTAGCCTGCCTTCATCCAGCGCCTGAAAAACCTCCTCGGTTTCCTCCTCCGTGTTGCCCGAAGTCAACGACCCCGCCTCGACTCCGGCCTCGCGCAAGGCCCGCACCTGATCCCGCATTAATGCAATCAACGGCGAGATCACCACCGTCACCCCGTCGCGGCACAGCGCGGGCAACTGAAAGCACAGCGACTTGCCGCCACCAGTCGGCATGATCGCCAGAACATCCTCTCCGGCGTTCACCGCGTCGACAATCGCCTCCTGCCCAGGGCGGAAACTGTCAAAGCCAAAAACGGATCGGAGGAGTTCTGAAGTCTGGTTCATATCCTTACATCTATCCGCCTCGATTCGCCGAGGCCAGTAGAATATCGCCGATAAAAGTTAACAAACCGCCAACCAAAATCGTACATACGCGTTGTGTACGGGTTGTGTACGCGTTGTGTACCGGTTTTTTTGACGATTACGGGGAAGGTTAACGGCCAAACACCGATCTGGTTACGAGTTGGTAATACTTTGCCCTTACTCCTGAGTTCGGAACCGATTTAGGAGAAAATCCGAATGAACCCTGCAAGAATTGTGGGAATTTTATTGCTGCTGATACCCTCACTTGCCTACGGCAAAGGGGAGGCTGAAATGTGCAACATTGCAGCCGTCAACGCCGCCCGAAACGCAGACATTCCGCCAGACGTCTTGCGCGCCTTGACGTTGGTGGAAACCGGCAGAAGCAGAGGGGGGAAGTTCGCCCCTTGGCCGTGGACGGTCAACATGGAAGGCAAAGGTCACTGGTTCGGGACTCGTGAAGAAGCGATTGAATTTGTTAAAGAAAGCCACACTCAAGGCGCCCGCAGCTTCGACGTGGGTTGCTTCCAGATCAACCACCGCTGGCACGGGCAGGCTTTCACCTCGTTCGAGCAGATGTTCGACCCGCTCGCCAACGCGGAATACGCCGCCAAATTCATAGCATCCCTATACGAAGAAGGCGGTTCATGGTCATGGGCCGCAGGCGCCTACCATTCGCGCACCACAGCCCTGGCCGCGAAGTACAGATCCCGCTTCGACCGGATTTTCGCTGGATTGGACGTCCGTCCGGAAACCCTAGACCTACCGGTGGCCGTAGCCACAAACGATGTACCGCCAGCAACGCGACAGTCCACATGGGATCCGTTCCAACCCGTTGATATGACTTCGATTCCCGTGAGCAAGGGAAGCCTCGCCGGAGGGCTGGTCACGCGGCCAGCCTCCCCCTTGCTCGGCGCTCCGACGAGGGCTTTATTCTGATGCCAGACAAGTTCGACATCGCAGCCCTGTTCCAGCCAACCATATTGCTGGCGCTGGCACTTATGGCGATCATTGTCATGATGATCCTTCCAATGCCCGCGTGGATTTTGGACATCGGCCTCGCCGCCAGTTTTGCGCTGGCGATCCTGATTTTCACGATCACAATATTCATCGACCGGCCGCTGGATTTCTCGTCTTTCCCGACCATCCTTCTCGCCAGCCTGATGCTTCGCTTGTCGCTAAACGTGTCCTCCACGAAGCTGATTATCGGCGAAGGTCACACCGGCCCACATGCCGCTGGCGAGGTCATCCACGGCTTCGCGATGTTCATAATGAGTGGTTCGGTTTTCATGGGGTTGGTGGTGTTTTGCGTACTGCTGATCGTCAATTTTATCGTTATTACAAAGGGCGCGGGCCGCATGGCCGAAGTCGGCGCCCGCTTCGCCCTCGACGGGATGCCGGGCAAACAGTTGGCCATCGACAGCGATATGGCCGCAGGCGCGATCGGCCACGAGGAGGCCAAGGAACGCCGCCGCGTCGAACAAGAAGAAACCACATTCTTCGGCTCGCTCGACGGAGCATCGAAGTTCGTTAAAGGTGACGCGATTGCCGGATTGCTGATAACCATGCTGAACCTTGTGATGGGGCTGGCCATCGGTCTTTTCCTACATAACATGCCGATATCCGAGGCGTTTGAATCCTACACCATCCTGACAATCGGCGATGGCCTTGTCAGTCAGATTCCCTCTGTAATCATCTCAATCGCCTCGGCGCTTTTGCTATCAAAAGGCGGCGCGCACGGGTCGACCGACAAAGCATTGCTCGGCCAACTCGGGGGGCATCCTGCAGCACTCGCTACGGTCGCCGGCTTGCTGGCGATGTTTGCATTTATTCCGGGCCTGCCGTTCACCCCATTTATTGTCGGTGCAATCGTTTTGGCTATCGCCGCTTGGCTGTCTAGAAAAGCCGTGATGGCTAAGCAAGCCAAAGCGGCCTTGGCGCAAATTACGCCGGCCGCGAAGCAACCCGGCAAGTCGTTGGGCGATATGCTTGATCTCGACGAAATCCATATCGAATTTGCGTCGGATATCGTTCCGACGGTGATGGACAGCGTGACTGGCCTCGACACCCGTATCACCAATATGCGCAACCATATTGCATCAACTTATGGCCTTATTATTCCGGAAATCCGGCTGACGGATTCGCCTATGCTCGGTAAGGGAGAATACGCGATTCGGATTCAGGGGGTGGAAGTTGCGCGGTCCATAATCGAAACCGGTAAAGTATTGGTTTTGCTTAATGATCCGTCTACCCCTCCGCCCGACGGGAAGGATGTGAAGGAACCTGTGTACGGCGCCCCTGCCCGCTGGATCGAACCGGAAATGCAGGAAGAAGCTTCACTGCTCGGCCTTTCGGTAGTAACACCGACCGAGGTTGTGACCACACATTTGCTTGAGGTGCTAAAACAAAACTTCGCGCGGCTGTTTTCACGGCGGGCATTGCGAAAGCTGCTGGACGAGTTTGTAACCGTCACCGATCCCGCCCGCGCCGAAGCCAACAGGCGTGTTTTGGACGAACTGGTGCCGGATAAAGTGCCCGTCGACATCCTGCACGCGGTCCTTCGTTTATTGCTTGAGGAGCGAGTGTCGATCCGGAACCTCCCCCTCATTCTGGAATCCATCGCAGAAGTTCAAGGATACCTGAAAGGCGTTGAAACCATAACCGAGCATGTCCGTCATCGGCTCGGCTTCCAGATCGTCGCCGAGTTGCAGGAGGACGACGGCGCCTTGCCCCTGATTCAGCTCGCGCCCGACTGGGAAGACCTGTTCCAGAAGCACCAACTCGACGGCGAAAGCGGGGCCATTGATGTGGCGCTACCGCCAGACGATTTTAATCGTCTGGCCTCCTCGGTGGCCGAAAAGATCACGAAAGCGAGCGACAATGGCAGGTATCCCGCGATCGTGACATCGACGCGCCGGCGCAGGTTTTTGCATACGGTTCTAAGTTCGAAGGGTATTAGAAATCCGGTTTATTCTTTCGAGGAAATCGGCACAAACTCCAAACCCGCTCTAGTCGGTGTCGCCTGACTTTGGATGCGCTTGCCGAAATTCTGAGTTTCAGCGAAACCGCTTTGGTAGGCGCGTTTCTTGTGTTGATGCGGGTAGGGTCTGTCACCGCCCTGCTTCCCGGTTTCGGCGAACAAAGCATCCCCATGCGGGTTCGACTGATCGTCGCCCTCGCCTTCACAGCAATTGTCTGGCCGGTCGTACAGCCAGCATTCACCTTTTCACAAAAAGACATGCCCCTACTTATCCTGACAGAATCCGCCGTGGGCCTTCTTATCGGCATTTCGGTTCGCCTGTTGCTGATCGCACTCCAGCTGGCCGGATCAATTGCAGCGCAGAGCACTTCTGTTGCACAAGTCGCAGGATCTGGCGCAATGCCCGACCCGATGCCGGCCATCGGCAACATTTTGGTCATGGCAGGCATCGCCTTGGCGCTTGTGACGGGGTTGCACGAAAAGGCGGCGCTAGCGCTGATTTCGTCGTATGAAATTCTACCGCCCGGATACTTTCCTAATGGTGGCGATGTAGCAACGTGGGGAACCGCCCATGTTGCCTCCGCCTTTGCCTTGGCGCTTTCGCTCGCCGCTCCGTTTGTTGTCGCCTCTTTTGCCTACAACATTGGGCTGGGCGCCATAAATCGCGCGATGCCCTCACTTATGGTTGCTTTCATCGGCGCCCCGGCGATATCCGCTGGTGCAATCTTTATGCTTATGCTTACCGCACCGGTTTTGTTGGCATTTTGGAATGGCCAGCTTGACGTCCTGCTCGCAAACCCGCTGGGTATGCCATAGTGGCGGGCTCGGATGACAGCAGCGGTGAAAAGGTACACGACCCCACTGCGAAAAAACTCGAGGACGCGCGAAAAAAAGGTGACGTCGCAAAATCTACAGACCTGACTGTCGCCGCTGCCTATCTGGGATTTCTTTTGGCGATCCTTGTAAGCGGCGTCACCTCCCTCAACGGAGTCGCTGACAAGCTATTCGTGTTTGTGTCGTCGCCCGACCTTCTAGTTGACAAAATTCTCGGCCCGGGCGGATTCGCTTTATCCGCGTCAATCCTGGGCGCATCCTTGCTCGCGCTCGCGCAAATATTTGCACTGCCATTTTTCACTGCAATTTTGTCGCTAGTCGGCCAACAGGCCATCGTTGTAGCTCCGGAAAAACTTACGCCGAAACTAAATCGAATTTCACCAATCTCTGGTATCAAAAACAAATTCGGGATGTCTGGGCTGGTCGAATTTGTCAAAACTTTTGTTAAGATGCTGGCAGTAGGTTTGACCGTGGTATTTTATCTACACGGCAAAATTGACGAGATTATCGGCTTAAGCCGC